>WPCG01094703.1_pt1 | contig 45735 bp, 45 predicted proteins | sample 5403311 | NCBI WGS metagenome assembly WPCG01 (sample SAMN12869467, study PRJNA574797) | sludge metagenome | isolation source: wastewater treatment of Control | place: China:Beijing | collected 2019-05-17
TGACCCGTTGATTCGAAACCTATTTTTATTTCTTGAGGTTTACCTAAAGAGGTTAATGAATCCTTGAGTTCTATGAAACCAGACTTGTTGTTGTCAAAGATGAATTCTTTGACCTTTACACCTGCTTCAGTAGCTATGAAACAGTTGTGTTTGAATTTAGAGATATCGATGCCGACATGGTACATATCTCCACCTCCTAAAAGTTTTTTGGTACTGATGGTTAGTCACGAGTTTCCTGTTTCCTATATTCTTGTGATCAAGCGTCAAGCGCTAATAAACTTATTGATAGTAAAAAACAGGAACTGTGGTAGGAATCTCCTATAAGCGTCAAGCGCTAAAAATATGAAACAAATCCACAGTACCTATTAAAATTATAACAAATGAGAGAAAGGAAGCTATATTCAGTATCAATCAAATGCTACATACTGAATATAAAAAAGGAGACTTACTATAATAAGTCAAGCAGTAAATGATAAAAAATAGTAAAAGACCTCACATGGAAGCCTAAATAAGTTTTATGAACCAATAAGAGATAGCTACACCCTCATTTGATTATCTGAATTGTGAATAATCAAATGTCAATTGATTGACACTTAAGTAATAGATTACACGAATCATTTTTCTAACACAGTGTACCATAGCCACTTTATGATGTTTACCTTCAGTGCGCTTTTTCAAATAATAGTCATATAGTTTTGGATTTAATCTTAAGCCAGAAAAAGTGATTTGCCAAAGCGTCATTCTAAGTAATCCAGAGCCACGTTTAACAAGATGACCTCTCGTTTCCATCATTCCTGATTGGTTAACTGATGTATCTAATCCAGAAAATGAAACGATCTGAGCTGGATTTGTGAAGTTCTTGAAATCACCCAGTTCAGCGATTATCATCGCTGCTGAAATAAGATTCACACCCGGAATGGATGTAAGTGTTTGAGGTATATCTTTCATGAGTGATAGTATTTCTTCATCGATAGAATCGAGTGTAATCGATAGGTCCTCATAATGTTTAATAGAGTGTTTAAGAAGTAATAGATCAGACTGAGTTTCATATCCAACGGATGACTTAGCTAGCAATTTAAGTTTTTGAACTCTCACATAAGATATTTTACCCTTAGAATAACTTCTAATCGTCTCGTAATCTTTGTTCGAAAGTTTCGAAATTCTTGCTACAGACTTAAATTTCTTGAGTATGAAAATGGCTGTACCAGCTAGTCGCTCATTAAAAAACGGTTTGAATTCAGGGAATATTCGGTCTAAGATGTTTGTCATCTCAATCAGTGTTTTGGATCTATTTACCATTTGAATATGACGATACCGTACCAATTGTTTTAATTCGTTAATGTGGTAAAATCTAGTATGTAAGGTCTTGTAGTCAACAGAACCTAGCATACTTGAAATAGTTTTGGCGTCAACTTTATCTGTCTTTGTCTTACGTAACGATAATGCCTTGGAAAACATGTGCGTTAAGTAAGGATTAAATTCTAGATAAGTATAACCAGATGTCGTAATAAACTGTTTAAGGTTTGCTCCATAGTGTCCTGTTGACTCAAGACCTATTCTTATTTCTTTTGACTGATCTAATGATTTTAATGTCTTAAGAAATGAATCAAAACCTAAACGATTGTTTTCAAAGTTGAATGCTTTGAGTGGTACTCCCGCTTCAGTAGCTATGAAGCAGTCGTGTTTGTACTTAGAAATATCAAGTCCGATTAAGTACATAAAAACACCTCCAAAATAAAGTTTTAGCACTGGGTAAGTCACAGATTTCTTATTTATGTAGTCTTGTGATGAAGCGTCTAGCGCTAACTTACTGATTGACATTAAAAAATAAGAACTGTGGTAAGAGTCTCCTTTAATAGTCAAAGCTATACATCGATGACACAAATCCACAGTGCTTAATTAAATTATAACAATAGAAAGAAAGGAAGCTATACTCTAACTATTATTACAGTTTTGAGTATACAAGAAATTAATGAATCAAAAAAACAAAGTAAACCCAGTTATCTCAGTTTGTCCTGTTTGTAAACACGATTTAAAGGTAACTAAACTGTCATGTGATCACTGTGATACAGTGATAGAGGGAAGCTTCACATTATCTAAATTTAACTATCTAGAAACAGAGAAACTATATTTCATTGAAGTATTTGTAAAAAATAGAGGAAACATTAAAGCCATAGAAAAAGAACTAAACATAAGTTATCCAACTGTTAAAAAAATGCTTGATGACGTTATCGTTGGCTTAGGGTATTCACTAGATCCTGAATTAGATATTGAGGAAGAAGTGAAGGAAAAGCTTGAACAAAAAGCTTCTAAAGCAAACATATTAGAAAAAATCGCTAATAAAGAACTATCTGTTGTAGAAGCTTTGGAGTTGCTTAAAAAAGGAAAGTAAGGTGAGTTCATATGCGTCGTTTATTCGAAAACATGGATGATGAAATCAAAAGAGAAAAACATCAATGCAAAAAACGTAACAGTATAGAAGATAAAAAATATTCAATCGAAGATATCCATTATATGATGCAATATCATTTGCATATCTAGCAAAGTTTAAAAAATAAAATACGAGGTGACGAAAATGTCTAAAGATCAATTAAAAGAAGAAAGAATGAAAATTTTAGAATTATTAGCAAATAAAGTGATTACCACAGATGAAGCAGAAAAATTATTAATGGCTTTAAGTCAATCAGAAGAAAGCTTTACACAAGAAGTGATTACACAGAAAAAAGCACCATTTAAAATGCTTAAAATAATTATAGATTCTAATGATGGCGATAAAGTAAGAATGCAAATCCCAGTTGAGTTTTCAAAACTATTAAAGACTGCGAAATTTAAGTCGACAATCGGAAATACTGATATTGATATTGATGCAATTGTTGAAATGATTAGCCAAGGTATGGATGGCGAAATTGTCAATGTTGAATCTAGTGATGGAGATATTGTTAAAATTGTCGTTGAATAATTGAAAAAATATAACAATCCACGCTGTTTTAAAGGAAAACAGCGTGGAAATATTATATAATAGAACTAATGATCAACGTAGAAGGAGCATATCATGTTATTTGGAAAACATTTTAGAAAATATTATTTAAAGTATGCCCTATTTTTTTTGGTAGGGATTTTTGTATTAATCGTTGTAGATTGGTTTCAACTTGAAATTCCTAGAATTATAGGGAGTATCATAGATACACTTTATCAAGCGGAAGTTGATGAATCTATGATCTTAGATGGTATTAAAAGAATTGCAATATTATCTGCTGTGATTGCTTTTGGCAGATTTTTATGGCGATATACAATTTTTGGTGCCTCAAGACGCATTGAATATCAATTACAAAACGTTATGTTTAGACATTCAACTAAACTTTCACAAAGCTTTTACGCAAATGAAAAAGTTGGAGGATTAATGACATATTTCATTAATGATCTTCAAGCGATTCGTATGGCTTTTGGTCCAGGACTACTTATGTTAGTTGATGGTCTATTTTTAGGTGGATTTGCAGTTTACAGAATGGCTAATTTAAATGGTAGATTAACACTCATCGCTGCAGTACCTATGTTAATGTTAACAGGTGTTATGGTATTTATCAGAAAAAGCATGAGCGCAAAATTTAAGATGAGACAAAAAGCTTTTGAAGAATTAAGTGATTTTACACAAGAAAACTTCTCAGGTATTACAGTAGTAAAAGCATTTGTCCGTGAAGCTAAAGAATATATTTTGTTTAGACAAAGAAATGATGAACTTTATGCTAAGCACATGGGCTTTGTTAAATACATGGTTTTTGTAAATATTTTTATATCAATTGCGTTAAATGTTGTCATTTTAACGATTATTGTTTACGGTTCAACGCTAGTTATTTATAGAGAACAAACGGGTTTAACAGCTGGTGAGTTAACAGAATATATTAGTTACTTTTTCACTTTAATATGGCCTACAATGGCACTTTCTAGGTTTATTCAAATTCAATCACAAGCTAAAGCGAGTGCTGAAAGAATTGATGCATTTTTAAATCATGAAATTGAAATCAAAGATGAAGGCAATTTAAAACAAGTTTCTCAATTAAATGGAAGCATTCAAGTTAAAAATTTAACTTTCCAATATCCTGATGGTGATTCACCAGTTTTAAAGGATGTCTCATTTGATATTAAACAAGGAGAAATGGTTGGTATTTTGGGTAGAACAGGTTCAGGTAAAAGTTCACTTGTTGATCTATTATTAAGAATTTATAATTTAAATGAAAATCAAGTTTTTATAGATGGACATGACATTATGAAATTGCCTATACATGCTGTAAGAGATACGATTGGATATGTACCACAAGATAATTTCTTATTCTCAGAAACAATATATTCAAACATCGGATTTGCATATGAAGATGTTGATATCAATAAAATTGAAGAGGCAGCTAGATTATCTGATGTTTATGATAACATCATGGAGTTTAAAGAGAAGTTCTCAACAGTTCTTGGTGAGCGTGGTGTAACAGTTTCTGGTGGTCAAAAGCAAAGAATCAGTATTGCTAGAGCTTTAGCAAAAAATCCAGAGATTCTAATCCTAGACGATTCTGTATCAGCTGTTGACACAAAAACTGAAGAAGCCATTATCACTAACTTACACAGAGTAAGAGAAGGCAGAACAACCATATTTATTGCACATCGAATATCTACAGTTAAACGCATGGATAAAATTATTCTTTTAGATGATGGCAAAGTGGTTGCTGTTGGGTCACATAAACAATTATTAAAAACAAGCGTTTTATATCAAGATATGGTCAGAAGACAACAACTTGAAAACTTAGTTCAAGGAGGTGGCAGCAATGAAGGACTTTAAAGATAACACTCGAGAACGAAGTGATAAAGAGGTCTTAAGAAGACTGATTCGCTACATGTTACCATATAAAGTGCAATTCATATGGATTACGATAATGATGTTCATTGGTATTGGATTACAGTTACTACCTCCATTTTTAATTGGATTTACTGTAGATACAGTTGCCAGTGATATTTTATCCCAAGATGAAAAACTTTATCGTATTATCATAATGGGAGCATCATTTATTGTTGCACTTGTTGTAGGGAACTTAGTCAATTATTATCAATCGATCATGCTGCAAAAAGTAGGTCAACAAACGGTCGTGACATTAAGAAATGATGTGTTTACACATATTGAGCATTTAGCTATTGGACAAATTAATGAAGTACCAGTAGGTAAATTAGTCACTAGAGTAGCCAATGATACAAATACAATTAGTGAGATGTATACAAGTGTTGCAGTCAACTTGATTAAAAATATTATTTATATATTTGCGATTTTAATTATCTTATTTGTGATTAGTTGGAAAATCACACTTTATGTGTTAATCATTATGCCATTTGTTATTATTGCATCTATTTTGTTTCGAAAGTTCTCAAGAGCTTCATATAGAAGAGTGAGAGCGAATGTATCAGAAGTAAATGCTTTCTTATCTGAAAATCTTTCTGGTATGAAAATCACTCAAATATTTAATCAAGAAGAAAAGAAAAAGCGTGAGTTTTTTGTTAAAACGACAAATTTGAAAAAAAGTTACTTACGTGAAATATTAGTGTTTGGTATTTATAGACCTTCAATTTACTTATCGTCTATGATAGGTACACTATTAGTACTATATATTGGGTATCAAGAAGTTATGGCTGGTGTCATAACAGCCGGGATCTTATTTAGTTATTACACTTATGTAGGAGATTTCTTTCAACCAATTCAACAATTAGCAGAAGAATTCAATATTTTACAAAATGCTTTCGCAAGTGCTGAAAAGATTTTTGATGTTTTAGATACTAAACCATTAATCACTGATGAAAAAGATGCGATTGAACTAGAATCTTTTAGTGGTCATATTGAGTTTAAAGATGTTTGGTTTAAATATATCGAAGATGAGTGGGTATTAAAAGGTGTAAGCTTTGAGGTTAATCCTGGTGATACAGTAGCCTTCGTTGGGGCAACTGGATCAGGGAAAACAACTATATTAAGTTTAATTGTTAGAAATTATGACATACAAAAAGGACAAATATTGATCGATGGAATTGATATTAGAAATATTAAACGATCAAGTTTAAGAAAACATATCGGACAAATGCTTCAAGATGTGTTCTTATTTAGCGGTACAATTTTAGATAATATTACATTAAAAGATGATGAAATTACTAAAGAAGAAGTAATTGCTGCTAGTGAGTATGTTGGAGCAAACACATTTATTGATAAAATTACAGATGGGTATGACCATGTTGTTTTAGAAAGAGGAAACAACTTTTCTAGTGGTCAACGACAACTTATCTCGTTTGCTAGAGCATTAGTTTATAAACCAAGTTTGATGATTTTAGATGAAGCAACAGCAAATATCGATAGTGAAACAGAAGAATTGATACAAGAATCATTAGAAAAAATGATGAACATATCAACGATGTTAATCGTTGCACATCGTTTATCTACGATTCAACATAGTGATAAAATCATTGTTATGCAAAAAGGTGAAATTAAAGAAGTTGGTTCGCATCAAGAGTTATTGAAACTTAAAGGACTATATTTCAATTTATATCGTCTGCAATATGATGAAGAATTACAAAACAACTAATCGTTTTTGAAAGGGGCGAACGTATGTTAGACAAAAAGTTATTGCAAAAACTTATTGATGAAGCCTTATCAACAGGAGCAGATTTTGCAGAAATATTTCTAGAAGATACAATGAGTTCTAGAATAAGTGTTACTAGTGGCGATGTCACTTCAACATCAGCATCAAATGTACATGGTGCAGGTGTAAGACTTATATTAGGTGTTGATGAAGTTTATGGTTATACCAATAAAATCACATTTGATGCAATCTTAGAAGTTGTAAAAAACTTAAGAGCATCGTTTAATGGTGAACTTTATCAAGCAAAACCACTACAAGAGAAAAAACCTTATTCATATGATATTAAAAGATCTATGACTGAAGTATCATCAAAAGAGAAGTCAGAAAAACTACAACATCTTAATAGAATTATTTCAAATTATGATAAACGTATTATTCAAGCCGTTACACAATTATTAGAAACTAAGCAAAACGTATTAGTTGCTAATAGTGAGGGTGTCTATCAAGATGATGTTAGAACATATACAAGAGTTGTCTTGATGTCTGTAGCAAAAGATGAAGAAGTCATGCAACAAGCATTTGAAGGTCCTGGTCGTTATATGGGCTTTGAAATATTTGATGAAATTGACTTTGATCAAATAGCATTAGACGTTGCAAAAAGTTCTATTACTTTATTAACAGCTGAAGATATAAAACCACAAGTGATGCCAGTTGTTTTACACAATGGATTTGGTGGCGTTATTTTTCATGAAGCAGTAGGGCATCCATTAGAAGCGACTGCAGTTGCTAAAGGGCTGTCTCCATTTGTTGGAAAAATTGGAGAAAAAGTTGGTTCTGATATATTAACTGCATATGATGATGGCAATGTTAAAAATGCTTGGGGACGCTTAAGCTTTGATGATGAAGGTATGCCTACGCAAAAGAACTTACTCATAGAAAATGGCATTTTAAAAGGATTTTTAATTGATCAAAGAAATGGCAAGAAAATGCAGATGCAGCCAACAGGTTCAGCACGTAGACAGTCTTATAAATACGCACCAACATCACGAATGAATTCAACATATATTGCACCAGGTAAAGATAAGTTTGAAGATATAATTAAAGAGACTACATATGGTTTGTTTGCTAAAAAACTTGGTGGTGGAACGGTTGTTCCTGCGACTGGAGAATTTAATTTTGCAGTTCAAGAAGGCTATATGATAGAAAATGGTAAATTAACGACACCTGTTAGAGGCGCAATGCTTATTGGGCATGGTAAAGACGTACTTTATAAAATTGATAGAATCGCAGATAATTTAACATTTGGACAAGGTATGTGTGGTTCATTATCAGGAAGTATACCTGTAGATGTTGGTCAACCTACTATTAGGGTTTCATCGATGACAGTTGGCGGCGCAGGAGGTAAAAAATGATGTATCAAAAATGGATAGAGTTAGGTATTAAAAAAGGAATAACTGATTTAGAGGTGTTCGCTGTTAGAAATAAAAGCTTAAAATTATCTGTGTATCAAAACAAATTAGATCAACATGTCATTAGTGATGTTGAATCTATAACTATTAGAGGCATTTATGATGATAAGTTAAGTACAGTAAGATTTGAACATTTAGATGATGATAAAGTAGATCAAATGTTAGATTTACTCATTGAAAACGCTAAAGCATTAACTGTTAAAGAACCAGCTATTATCTATGAGGGTTCTAAGACTTACCCAAAGGTAAAAGATGAATTATTTGATTTTTCAAGTGTAGATGTTAAAGATAAGATCACATTATTAAAAAACATAGAATCTGGTATATTAGAAGATAAAAATGTTAAACAAGTGCAATCTACAATCTACCAAGAAATTGATACAGAAACAAAATTAGTTAACTCTAAAGGGCTTAATCTTTCTAGACATAACACTTACGCATACGCTTATGCAATTGGTGTTTTTGAAAAGGATGATGATGTTAAAACTGCATATGATATTAAATTAGCTAAATCGTTTTCTGAGTTTGATTCAAATGAAATCATTCAAAAGACATTAGAAAAAGGGATTGCAAAATTAGGTGGTCAATCAGTTACATCAGATAGTTATCCTGTTGTATTTTCAAATGAGATGTTTGCGGATATCTTAGAAGTCTTTACAAGTATTTTTTCAGGAGAAGCAGCTTTTAGAAATCTAACAAGTTTAAAAGATAAAGTAGGACAAAGGATTGCTGATTCTAGAGTTAATTTTATCGATGATCCATTATTTGAAGATGCATACTTTAAAATGCCATTTGATGATGAAGGTGTTGCTTGTAAGAAAAGATACGTTGTAGAAAATGGCGTTTTTAAAGGGTTTAACCACAGTTTAAAGACGGCTAAGATATTTAATGAACAAGCCACTGGTAATAGTTTTGGTGGCGGAATATCCACAACTAATTTTTATTTAGAACCATCATCTATCTCATTTGATGAGATGATAAAAGATATTACAAATGGTATATATATTACCGATTTGGTTGGACTACATGCAGGAGTTAAAACTGTGTCTGGAGAGTTTAGTTTACAAGCTGGTGGATTTAGAATTATCAATGGAAAGATAACAACGCCTGTCAAAATGATTGTTGTATCAGGAAACTATTTCGATATGTTAAATGATATAGAGCAATTCGCAAACGATTTAAAATTAAACTTATCAGGTGTAGGAAGCCCTAGTGTATATATTAAACAATTAGTTATTGGTGGAGAAGCGTAAGCTTCTCTTTTTTAACTTGATATGTTTAGGTTTTATAGTGTTATAATGAAGAAAAGGAAAGGTGATTAAATGAAAAAAATAGTAACTGCAATTGTTGGGTATGGTTTTTCAGGTTCGACATTTCACTTGCCACCAATTAAACATAACGAAAGTTATCAAATTAAATTGGTGATGACGAGAAGTGAAAAAAATCAAGCACAACTGAAAAAAGATTATCCAAGTGCAAAAATAGTAACAACTTACGAAGAAATCTTAAATGATAAAGAAATTGATCTTATCGTTATAGCAACTTCAAATGCGGTACATTATAGTTATACAAAAGATGCACTTATGCATGGTAAACATGTGGTTTGTGAAAAGCCTTTTGTAGAAACTTATGAAATCGCAAAAGAACTTTATGATTTAGCACGTGATAAAAACTTAGTGCTTCGCGTATTTCACAATAGAAAATATGATGGAGATATTTTAACGGTTCACGAGTTAATCAAAAACAAGGATTTTGGTGATATCGTATCATACTCTACGAGGTTTGATCAATATAAACCAGATATTGGTGATAATTGGAGATTTAAAAAAGTTGACATGGCTGGGAACTTTTATGACTTAGCCCCTCATCTTGTACATCATGTTGTTAGTCTTTTTGGATTGCCTAAACGTGTATATAATCAAGTGTTTCATGATCGAAAACACATTTCTGTAGACGATCATTTTGAAATGATTTTGTATTATGATCATGTAACATGCTATATAGGTGCAGAAATGCTGGATAGAGACCCTAAACCAAGACAAATGATTGTTGGAACTAAAGCAACGTATACAAAATATGAATTTGATGTTCCTGATACTGTTGACTTTAAACCTGAAAATCTATATCAAGATAGACAGATGAAAAGTGATTATATCGCTGATCCTAACAATCCTCAACATATTGATGTGTTAAAAGGACAACATTATAGATTCTATGATTTACTTGCTAAACACATCTATGAAAAACCAAAAGAAGATGAAGATGAAAGACTTGCTCTATCTGTTGTGTTAGTTATGGAAATGGCAATGAAATCTTCACTAGAACATAAAGATATGGAAATCCCACAAATAATTTAACGAAATAAAAAGTCCACTGATTCCTTTAATAAAGACTAGAAGGATGGAGTGGACTTTTTTTATTCAATAAAAGTGAAAAAAAGTATTTACAAAACTTAATTTAAGTGTTAAACTATGTTTGAAAGCGCTCACTAAAGTAGGCTAGTTTTTGATGGTTACTTTATAATTTTCAACGTTTAGGAATTTTTGAATTAAAATGTGTGTTAAACCTAATACGTTTGTCTTAGATTTATACATTGAAGTAGTAAGTATATCTAGTCTCATAATTTGTGAACGTAGTTTATTTTTAATCGATGAGATGCTTTCAGGAACATTTTCAATAATTTTTGAGTTAATGATGATAGTTTTGGGGTTTAAAGAAAGTGAAATATTATTGATGGTTAAGCTTAGAAAGTCAATAAAGTTGTGATAAATATCCAAAGCAATCTTTTCCTTAGCCTTATATTTTTGAATAAACTCTTCAATTGTTATACTTTCTTGAGTCCGTTGAAAATATTCATCCAAAATGGCTGGCTCAGAAATATATTGTTCTAAACAACCATAATTGCCACAAACGCATCGTTTACCATTTGGAACAACTATTGAATGACCAATTTCACCAGCGTATCCATGTTCACCTGTGTATAACTTGTGATCGATGATGATACCCATACCAACACCAAGACCTACATTTAAAGAGACAAGGTTTCGATCATCTGGATGAGCTAGCAACTCTCCTTGTGCAGAAATATTAGCCTCATTTTCTACATAAGTCTCTACGCCGGTGTAATCTTCAATAATACTTTTTAAATCAATATCTTTCCAAGATGTGAATGTAGCATATTTGATCTTTTGACTTTTTGAAACGATACCATAGACACCTATGCCGATTCCAATGAGTCCATATGTTGAATCTAAAGTGTTCGCTTTAAGTTCATCAATTGTTTCAAGTAAGGTTTTTAAATAAGATGTAAACTCAAAGTCATCAACGGGTCTTCTTAATTCAAAAACAATATTTCCATATAAATTGGTAATAACACCATAAATAGAATCAGTCAGTAGTTCAACACTAATGATTCTACCCGCATTTTTATTCAAAGCAAAAATTTTAGCACTACGACCACTCGTTTTAACGATTTTATCTGTTTCAACAACAATTTTCTTATCAACTAACTCTTGTATGATTGTTGATATAGTGGCTTTATTTAATGTAGTGAGATTTGATAGTTCAATTCGAGAAGTTTCTCTGAGCTCAATAAGCTTTTCAACAACTAGCTTAATGTTCTCAGTTTTAATAGATTGGGTATTCGCAGTTTTCATATGTGACATCCTTTCGATTGTTACTTAAATTATATACCAAATAATCAACTTTGACAAAAAAATGTCAAAATCAAAAAAAGGAGTGTAAAAAAATGAGTTATTTAGAGAAAATTAAAAAGGTGAAATACGAGGGATCAAAATCTACGAATCCTATGGCATTTAAATATTATAATCCAGAAGAAATCATACTAGGAAAGCCAATGAAGGAGCATCTTAAGTTTTCTATGGCATATTGGCATACATTCACTTATATGGGAGTAGATCCATTTGGAAGTGAAACGATGGAAAGACCTTGGGATGTTGATCATAAGGATCCACTTGAAAGAGCAAAAGCAAGAGTTAAAGTTGCCTTTGAATTTATGGAAAAACTAGGATTAGAGTATTTTTGTTTCCATGATGTAGATATTGCTCCTCAAGGAGAAACATTAAAAGAAACAAATGAAAATCTAGATGTTATTGTAGATTTGATTGAGCAAGAAATGAAAAGAACTGGCATTAAACTTCTATGGGGAACTGCCAACCTATTTAGTCATAAACGATTTATTCACGGAGCTTCAACTTCTCCAAATGCTGATGTATTCGCATATGCTGCAGCGCAAGTTAAAAAAGCAATGGAGATTACTCATCGTTTAAATGGTGCTGGTTATACATTCTGGGGTGGTAGGGAAGGTTATGAAACGCTACTTAACACAGATATGAAGTTAGAACAAGATAATTTTGCTAGACTATTACATATGGCAGTTGATTATGCAAAAGAAATAGGATTTAAGGGTCAATTCTATATTGAACCAAAACCAAAAGAACCAACAAAACATCAATATGATTATGATAGTGCAACAGTTATTGGATTTTTAAGAAAATATGATTTGGTTGATTATTTTAAATTAAATATCGAAACGAATCATGCAACACTATCGGGTCATACCATGCAACATGAATTAAGACTAGCTTTTGATCAAGGTTTATTAGGTAGTGTTGATGCTAATCAAGGAGACTTACTTTTAGGATGGGATACAGATCAATTCCCTACTAATCTTTATGATACAATCTTAAGTATGTATGAAATTATACGTGGTGGTGGATTTACTACTGGAGGATTGAACTTTGATTCTAAAGTCAGAAGAGGATCTTTTACAGAAGAAGATTTATTCTTAGCACATATCGCTGGTATGGATACTTATGCTGCAGGACTAAGAATTGCTGCAAAACTTTGGGAAGACAAAGTGTTTGAGAATAACTTAGAATCACGTTATCAATCTTATCGATCAGGTATAGGTAAAGATATCATAGATAAAAAAGTAGGATTTAAAGAATTAGAATCATATGTCTTAAGTAAAAAAGACTTTGACAAAAATGATTCAGGTAAACAAGAATATTTAGAAGCAATCATTAATCAATACATTTTAGGTTAGGAGTCAATTATGTATATCGGTATCGATTTAGGAACATCTAGTGTCAAGTTAATCTTAGCTTCATTAAAAGGCGAAGTTATTTCATCAGTATCTAAAAACTATGATCTTTTAATACCAAAACCTATGTGGACTGAACAAAATCCAAATGATTGGTATGAACAAACCTTATTAGGATTAAAAGAATTAGTTAAAGGATATGAAAAAGAAATCAAAGCTATTGGTTTTTCTGGACAAATGCATGGGCTAGTAATACTTGGGGATCAAGATCAAATTTTAAGACATGCAATTTTATGGAATGACCAAAGAACAATTGAAGAAGTAGATTACTTAAATGATGAAATTGGTATCGAAACGTTATTGAATCAAACAGGAAATATTGCTTTAACAGGTTTAACAGCGCCAAAATTACTATGGGTGAAAAAAAATGAACCTGAGATATTTAGTAAAATCGATAAAGTAATGCTACCTAAGGATTATATTGCATACAAGCTTAGCGGTACATTTGCGACAGATGTTTCCGATGTTTCTGGAACACTATATTATGATGTTAAAGCAAAAGCTTATAGCAAACATATGTTAAAGCTATTATCCATTGAAGAAAAACAACTACCTAAAGTTTATGAAAGTTATGAAAAGATTGGTAGTTTAAAAAAAGAATTAAAAGAGATGTTAAACATTGAACAAGATGTAGACATAATCATTGGAGCTGGCGATCAAGCTGCTGGTGCAGTTGGTATCGGTATCGTTAATGATGGTAAAGCAAGTGTTTCATTAGGTACAAGTGGCGTTGTTTTTGTAGCATCAGATACATTTAAAGAAGATAGAAAAAGTTACCTTCAGTCATATGCACATGCAAATGGTAAATATCATATGATGGGTGTTATGTTAAATGCAGCAGGATCGTTAAACTGGTGGAGCGAAAAAATATTCCAGAATTTTAATTATTCAGATTTCTTCGAAAAACTAGAACTTACTTCAATAGATGATTCAATCTATTTTCTCCCTTATTTGTCTGGAGAACGTTCCCCTATTAACGATCCCAATGCAACCGGTGTATTTTTTGGACTTCGATTAGAACACCGTAAAGCACACATGGATAGAGCAGTGATTGAAGGTGTAACTTATGCACTTAAACAATCGTTTGATTTAATCAAAGGATTAGGCGTAGATATTGATGAACTTAGAATCACTGGTGGCGGTGCAAAAAGCCAAGTTTGGGCACAAATGATTGCGGATATTTTCAATGTAAAAGTCGTTACTATTAAGATTGAAGAAGGCCCTGCTTTAGGCGCTGCAATATTAGCTATGGTAGGAAATCGTGCATTTAGTTCTGTGGAAGATGCTTGTAGACATATGATAAAAACGAACAAACTATATGAACCAAATCAGAAAAATGCAATACTATACGAGCGTAAATATAATGATTTTATTAAAATATATCCAACAATTGAAAAGTTATATAAAGTCATATAAAATGTTTACAAATCTTAGTTTAAATGTTAAACTATATATAGTAAAAAAACATGTAAACCCTTACATTAATATAAAGTGTTCAGTTTTAAACTGAATAATGAGGTGAACAAATTGCAAAAAAATAAAATATTAGAGATGAGAGCAATTACAAAAACGTTCCCTGGGGTAAAAGCTTTAGATGAAGTAGATCTTCATGTTCATGAAGGTGAAATTCATTTCATTGTGGGAGAAAATGGTGCAGGTAAATCAACACTTATGAAAGTATTAAGTGGAATTTATCATCACGGAACATACTCAGGAGATGTCTTGTTCGACGAGAAAGTTCAACATTTTCACGGGATTAAAGATTCTGTTAATGCTGGTATTGTCATTATCAATCAAGAGTTAGCTTTATTTCCAGATTTATCAGTTTATGAGAATATTTTTGTTGGACATGAGAAAACTAAATCTGGTAATTTCATGGATTGGGCTCAAACAAAAAAACTAGCAACTGAATATTTAAAAATGGTTGGTTTAAAAAAAATTGATATGTATGATCCAGTAGGTACATATGGCGTTGGTGTTCAACAATTAGTAGAAATTGCTAAAGCATTAAGTCAAAATGTAAAACTACTTATTCTTGATGAACCAACAGCAGCACTTAATGAAGAAGATAGTGCTAATTTACTTAAACTTATTGTAGAGTTAAAAAAGAAGGGTATTACTTCAATTATGATTTCACATAAGCTCAAAGAAGTTGAAGCAATCGCTGATTCGTTAACTGTTCTAAGAGATGGAAAAGTGATCTCAAGAATGGATAAGGACCAAATCAATGAGCAAGAGATCATCAAGCATATGGTTGGTCGTGAAATTGCTGATATATTTCCGAAAAGACCTAAATTTAAAGGTGATGAAGTTGTTTTTGAAACAGTGCATTACAATGCATTTGATACAAATAAAAACCGTTATGTTGTCAGCAACTCAAACATTAAAGTCAAAAAAGGTGAAGTAGTCGGTATAGCTGGTTTAATGGGAGCTGGAAGAACTGAGTTAGCTTTGAGTATCTTTGGGAACTCTAAGAAATACAAGAAATCTGGAAGTACTATTGTGTTTGGTAAAGTCGTTAGTTTATCTTCACCTACTAAAGCAATTAGAGAAGGTATTGCTTATGTATCAGAAGATAGAAAAAGAGATGGATTGATTTTAGGTGAAGATATTGGACAAAACATTACGATATCAGATCTTAAAAAAATATCTAGATCAGGATTTCTAAATTTTCCAAAACAAGCATTAGAAGCTGAAAAATATGTTAAAGACTTGAATATTAAGACACCATCAATATTTCAAAAGACAAAGAATTTAAGTGGTGGTAATCAACAAAAAGTTCAAGTAGCCAAATGGTTATTTTCAGAACCAAGAATTCTAATACTTGATGAACCAACTAGAGGGATTGATGTTGGAGCAAAATATGAAATCTATACAATCATTAACGAATTGGTTGCACAAGGAATGAGTATCATTATGATTTCATCAGAATTACCAGAAATCATGGGTATGTGTGACAGAGTATATGTTATTGCTGAAGGTGTTCAAACCGCTGAGTTTAACATTGAAGACGCAACTCCAGAAAAAATCTTAGCGAAAGCAACATTATAGAGGTGAAGATATGAAAAAAATAAATCCAGTATATAAATATTTCTTAACCATGGGATCCATGTTAAGAACTAATATTCGTGATTATGGAATGTACATCGCATTAGGGACAATATTTATTATATTCTCTATAATGACAGGTGGAAACTTCTTAAGACCAAATAACTTTACGAATCTATTGAACCAAACAGCATACGTATCAGTATTAGCTGTAGGTATGACCTTAGTAATTGTAACTAGACAAATTGATTTATCCGTAGGGTATTTAGGAGCATTTCTTGGCGCATACGTTGTTGTAGCAGTTCAAGTTAATGGTCAAAGTATTCCAATTGCTATATTAGGTGCACTAGCAATTACAATATTTGTTGGTTTTATCAAAGGATTCTTAGTCGCTAAAATAAAAATTCCATCATTTGTCGTAACACTTGCCGGAATGTTTATTTTTAAAGGGTTATTGATGATAAAAACAAACAATAGAACCATTCCTACATCAAATTCATTTTTTAATAGAATTGGTGTTGGGTATTTAACGACTAACACAGTAGGAACAGTTGATACATTAACTGCTGTTGTAGGGATACTACTTGTTGTAGCACTCATTGGCTTTGGAATTTATAAACGATATAAAAATAAGAAGTTAGGTATACCATTAGAAAAATTAGAATTATTTGTTACAAAAACGATTATTATGGGTGGTTTAATATTCTTTATCACTTATACATTATCAAGATTTAGAGGGATATCATATCTATTATTAATTACAGCAGTTATCGTAGTTATCTATCATATATTTACGACACAAACTGTTTTAGGTAGAAGAATTTATGCAGTTGGTGGAAATCCAGAAGCTGCTGAGTTATCTGGTATTAGTGTTGAGAAGATTTTAATTATCGTCTTTATCTCAATGGGTATCCTAGCAATGTTCTCTGGTGTAATGTATGCATCAATGTTACAAAACACTTCACCAAATCATGGACCATTTTGGGAATTATATGCTATTGCTGCAGCTTATATTGGCGGTACTAGTGCTAATGGCGGTGTAGGTAAAGTTGTCAATGCATTTATTGGATCTGTAGTTATCATGTCGCTTAGAAATGGTATGGCACTTGCTGCAGTAAGTTCAAATATTGAACCAATCGTATTAGGATCGGTACTACTATTAGCGGTTATCTTTGACGTTTATACTAGAAACGTAAGAGGCGCTGATATGATTGGTATGCATTATGCAAAACATGAGTTAAAAGATCAGCTTCATGATGCGAAGCAAAAACTTATCGATACAAAACATAAACTAAAAGCAGTTAAAATAGAAGACAAACAAGAAATTATAGCTGCTTATAAAGAGAAAATTAGAACGACTGAAGATAAAGATAAGAAACAAAAACTTATACGTGAGTTTAAACGTGAAAAAGAAACAAACAGTCCAAGAATCATCGAACTTGAATATGAGTATACAAGTGCACTTGGTGAATACAATAAGATTAAAGATACCATTAGAAGTGCAACAGAAGATGATTATTTAGAAAAGGTTCAAAAATTAAAATAGTTTATAATGGTGCATAAGCACTAAATTATATAAAAAAAAGGAGAAGAAAGAAAAATGAAGAGAATTTTTACATTAATTCTTGCAGTAGTAGTTGTATTGTCTTTAGCTGCTTGTGGTGGTAAAGATATCAAAATTGGTGTCGTACTTCCAGATGCTTCTGAAGAAAGATGGGCAAACCAAGATGGTGCATTCTTTAAAGAAGAATTAGACAAACTTGGTGAAGGTTATGAATATGAGATTTTGTTCTCAGATGGCGATGAAGCAAAAGAAAGACAAAATGTTGAAGCTTTAATCGCAAATGGTGCTGAAGTAATTATTATTACTGTTGAAGGTTCTGGTGCAGGTGCTGTTCAAGCTGCTAAAGAAGCTGGCGTAAAATTAATTGCTCATGACCGTATGGCTAAAAGTGCAACAGAAACTGCTGATTTCTACACAACTTTCAATAGTTGGAATGTAGGAAAAGCAATGGGTAAACACTTAGTAGATGAAGCAAAAGCTGCTGGATATACTGCTTCAAATAAAGCTGATTTAGCTATATTTGCTGGTAGAGTTGCAGACTGGCCAAATGCTACATATTTCTTTGGCGGAGCTATGGAAGAAATTCAACCAAACTTTGAAATCTTTAATATTATTAATATTCAAGATAATTTCAGTAGTTTAGCTTTCTATACAGAAGCTACATTCAATGACGCTGCTAAAGATGCTTTACAAGCTGCTATGGGTAACATAGACACTGACTGGAATGCAGGAACTGCTGGTACATTAGCTGCTGCATTAGTATCTAACCTAGAAAGCAACAACTTAAAAACTAGTGATGATGTATTTGTATTAGCACCAAACGATGACACTTCAGCTGCAATTCGTCAAGAATTTGCTAAGATGGCTAACGAATATACTGGTTACTTCACAACTGGGCAAGATGCTTCAGATACGACACTTGCTAGTTTACTTGGTGATACAGTAAATGGTAAAGGTGTTCAAACTATGACAGTATTTAAAGATACTAACAAATTAGTTATTAACTCAGTTACTATAGCTAAAAACATCGTTGATGGTAAAGATGGATTAACTGGTTTAACTGGTGGTCCAGAAATCGATGGCGTACCAACTGCTTATACTGCAATTGATACATTAACTATTGATAATCCTCAACACACTTATGACTTGATCTTCAAGACTGGTTATAAGAAAGAAACTAACTCTACATTTGCTGACATTGATTTCTCACAATGGAAAGACTAATTAAGAGTTAAACAAAGTTTAAAGAACTAAGATATAAAGCATTCTAGATTTCTAGAGTGCTTTATTTTTGTTTATCATTGATTAAGATTTAAGTATATGCTATACTGTAAATAGAATTAAGGTTTACCTTAATATATTAAAAAAGACAGGTGACATATATGATAGAATGGTTTATGGCCCTTAATCCGGCAGTTCAAGCTTTAATAGCTACACTTTTTACATGGGGGCTTACTGCAGCAGGAGCAGCCTTAGTATATTTCTTTAAGACAATTAATAGAAATGTTTTTAATCTAATGTTAGGGTTTGCCTCAGGGGTTATGATTGCAGCAAGTTTTTGGTCTTTATTAGCTCCAGCAATTGAACTTGCAGATGAACAAGGTGCAATTTCTTGGCTTGTTGTTGCGATTGGTTTTGGTTTAGGTGGCATATTTTTATTTATCGCAGATAAAACAGTGCCTCATATGCATTTTGGGATGAATCATGATAAAGAAGGTTTTCCTACAAAACTTAAAAGAACAATTTTATTAGTATTCTCAATTACATTACATAATATACCAGAAGGTTTAGCAGTTGGTGTTGCATTTGGTGCTATACACTATCACACAGGAGATCCCGTAGCAGCAACACTATCAGCTATTGGACTTGCTATCGGTATTGGCATTCAAAACTTTCCTGAAGGTGCAGCCGTCTCCATTCCTTTAAGACAAGAAGGACTATCTAGAAATAAGTCTTTCTTCTTAGGACAACTCTCAGGTATTGTTGAACCTATTGCGGGTGTTTTAGGTGCATTACTAGTTATTTTTGTTAGACCAATACTTCCATACGCATTGGCTTTTGCAGCAGGAGCGATGATTTATGTTGTTGTAGAGGAGTTGATTCCAGAAGCACAACAAAAACAAACGATTAAAGGTGCACATTATGCTACTTTTGGTGTTATGGTTGGATTTATCATTATGATGATGCTAGATGTAGCATTAGGATAAGAAAGTAGGTATGTATAAATGTTAAATAGAGCTGAAGAAGATTATATAAAGGCCATCTATGAACTCACTGTACAAAATGAACTAGAGTTGATAAAGACAACTGAGATAACAGAATATTTTGGATATACGGATCAATCAGTAAACGAAATGATTAAAAAATTAAGTCAGAAAAAATTGGTTAATTTTTTGCCATATAAAGGTATATCTTTAACAAACAAAGGTAAGAAAGAAGCCATTAGAATGATAAGAGCACACCGTATTTGGGAGGTTTTTTTAACTGATAAATTAGGTTTCTCATGGGAGAATGTACACGAAGATGCTGAGAGATTAGAGCATGCAACGAGTGTTGAAGTTATTGATAAGCTATATAATTATATTGGTAAACCTGAGTACTGTCAACACGGAAATCCAATTCCTACGGATAAAGGACATATGAGTAAAGCAGCAACTTTTAGTTTGCTTTCATGTCGAGTGGGACAATCATTTAAAATCACGAGAGTTCTTGATGTTAAAGCATTACTTATATATTTAAACGAAGAAGGCATTAAACTAAATGATGAAGTAGAAGTTTTAGAGAAAGATGAGTTTAATGGTATTATGAAAATAAAACATCATGAACATAAAATGACACTTTCATTAAAAACAGCAAGAATGTTATTTGGAGAATGCAAATAAATCTATAGATAGGAGCATAATATTATGTTAAAAGACATTTTAAAAAAAGATAAAAAGACAATATTAAATGAACTTGAAGATATCCATGGTTATGATTTAGCCAAATCTTTTTTAGAACTATCTAATGAAGAAAAAGAAAAACTTTATAAAGTCATTAGCAATGATGTATTAGCTGAGATAGTTTCTTATTTAGAACCTGATTTAGGGGCATCATTACTTCAAGAATTTGACCTTGTTAAACAAAAGAGTTTAATTGAAAATATGGAACCAGATGATGCTGTTGATATTATTCAAGAAATGGATAAAGAAGAACAACAAGCATTGATTTCGGTTTTAGATAATCAAGAAGAAGTTTTGTCACTTATTAATTATGATGAAGATGAAACAGGTTCAGCAATGACAACTTTAGTTATAAAGTTAAACTTAGATTTAGATGTGAAACAAGCAACAAAAATGGTCATTAAGCAAGCACCAGATGTTGAAACTATATCAACTTTATTCGTTGTTAATGATCAAGACCAATATGTTGGGGTTGTACCATTGAAAACGCTTCTTAAAGCGAAACCCCCACTTAAAGTTGAAGACTTATTTGTTGAACATCCTTATGTTAATCACAAAGATGAGATTAATGAAACGGTTTCTAAAATTAGAAATTATGCCATTTATGAAATGCCAGTTGTTGATGATGAAAATCATCTCTTAGGGATGATTACATTAGATGATGCTTTAGATATTTATCAAGAAGAAGCTCAAGAGGATTTTGAAAAGTTTGCGGGTCTTCCTGAGACCATAGATAGAAATGTAGTAAAAACTGCTATCTATAGAGCACCATGGTTATTATTATTATTAATCATAGCCATACCAATTGCATATGTGACATCATTATTTGAAGAGACACTTGCCATGGTAGCCATTTTAATTGTATTTCAACCATTAATATTAGACTCAGCTGGTAATGTTGCTACACAAACATTAGCTGTTACTCTAAAAATGTATGCAACAAATGAGAAGGGTTTAATTAAAAATTCAGTTAGAGAATTCTTTGCTGGATTCATGAATGGTTTTATTATTGGTGTTATCGCATTCTTAATGACATATTTATTTGCCAATATCAATGTATCTTTAACTACAAATCCATTAAAAATATCATTTGTTATTGGTTTATCCTTGTGGTTAACTGTAGCGATTTCACCTATTATAGCGATTATTGTTCCAAGTGTTTTAAAAGCAATCAAAATAGATCCTGCTACTGCATCAGGACCCTTTATTACAACCTTAATTGATGTAGGTGCACTATTGATTTATTTTGGTATGGCAACACTGATGTTGTTTTAAGGAGGCTTAAGATGCATAAAAAATTAAACTTTAAAAGTAGTGATCAAATCTTCAAAAAAACATTATCTAAGTTTTTACCATATGATGTTGCAGTGATTTATGAAGATTTAGATCATGATGAAAAGAATAGAATCATTGAAAATGTTTCACCTAAGTTTTTAAGTGATCTTTTTGTTGAACTAGATTTAGATGGAAAATTAGATTTATTTGACATTTTAACAGAACATAAACGAAAACAATTATTAAGAAATATTGAAAGCGATGATTTAAAAGAATTTATAGAAGATTTAAATGAAGAAGAAAAAGAACATATATTTGCTTACTTATCGCAAGTAAAGAAAAAAACTATTGAATTATTGTTAACATATGAAGAAGATGCAGTAGCATCTATAATGACAACTGATTTTTTCAAAATTAATTCAAACTTAAGTATTAAAGAAGCAACCAATATTGTGATAACAAAATCTGGTGATAATGATTATATCGACACGATATTTATTGTCGATGAAGATGAAAAACTAGTAGGTACAATTGATATAAAAACTTTAATTATTGCAAGAGAAAATCAAAAACTATTAGATTTATTATCTGATGATTATCAATATTTAGATGAGTTTGATGGTATAGAAAAAGCAATTCAAGTTGTTAGAGATTATGATAGAAATGCTGTTCCTGTTGTAGATAAAGACTTAAAACTTATTGGAGTTGTAACAGCTGATGATATCTTTGATGAATTAATTGAAGATTTAGAAGATGATTATCAAAGAATGGCACTTTTAGCTGATCATGAGTCATCATTAACATCATTTGAAAGATCTAAACAAAGATTACCTTGGCTTATGATTGCTGTTGTATTAAACTTGCTGATTGCTAGTTTTCTATCGATATTTGAAAGAACGCTCGCTGAAGTTGTTGCATTAGTACTTTTTCAACCACTCATTTTAGGTATGGCAGGAAATATTGGTACACAAGCACTAGCTGTTACAATTATCGGACTTCATAAAGATGAGTACATAGACGTAAAAGTGCAAAAAAAACATATTGTAAAAGAAATTTTTGTTGGTTTATTAAACAGTATATTATTAGCAGTAGCATCTTTTGTGTTTGCAGTAGCATTCTTAAATGTTGCTCCAACGGGTAGTCAAGAACCCCTTCTAATAGGGTTTGTAGTGCTTGTTGCAGTTGGATCTTCTATGTTTATATCAGCAGCTATTGGTGTGTTAATACCAATGATCTTAAATAAATATAAAATTGATCCTGCAGCTGCTTCAGGACCAATCATGACTACGATTAATGATGTTGTTGCATTAGTCATATATTTTGGAGTAGCAACATTGATGTTTTTATAAAAACACCAATTCCTATGTTATAATATATAGGAAGAAAGAAGGTAAATGGGATGGAAAATTATATTAAAATCTATGAAGAAACAAGAAAGAAATTAAAAGCTTATGGCTACATGATGTGGCTAATGAGTTGGGATCGTGAAACTGAAGCACCTAAAGCATCATTAGCATACAGTGCAAAGCAATTTTCAGTTATTCAAGAAGAACTCTATAAGATAGAGTCTGATCCGAAATATATGGAATCGATAGAAAAGCTTTATGAACATATTGATCAACTTGAAGATCATGATTTTAAAGTTGAAATTAAGCAAGCTTATAAAGATTTAAGAATGATTAAGAAAGTACCAAAAGAAGAGTATTTAGCTTATGGATTGCTTACACAAGAAGGTCCACATATTTGGGCAGAAGCAAAAGAAAAAAATGATTTCGAAATGTTTAGACCAACACTTGAAAAGATTGTTGACTTTAATAAGAAATTAGTTAAATATTTGGAAACTGATGAGTTAAAGGGATATGATGTTTTACTAGATATGTATGAAGAAGGATTCGGTGTAAAGGAATATGATTTATTTTTCAATACAGTCAAAGAAGATTTAGCACCATTTGTCTTAGAAGTAACAAAACTAAAACATCGTTTCAGCAGAAAACTTACAAAAGGAACCTTTTCGAAAGAAGGGCAAATAAAATTTTCTAATTACTTAATGGATGTTTTTGCATATGATAGACATAAAGGTGTGTTAAAAGAAAGTGCACATCCATTTACCTCAGGTGTCAGTAGTGTAGATACAAGAATTACAACTAAATATCACGAAGATAATTTGGCATCTAGTATATTCTCAACGATTCATGAAATGGGTCATGCAATCTATGAGCTACAAAATGATGAAAAATACGATGATACAATGCTCCACGGGGGCACAAGTTTAGGAATCCATGAATCAGAATCAAGAATGTATGAGAATATGATTGGCAGATCATATGCTTTTTGGAAAGTACATTATCCTAAATTAGTAGAAATATTTCCAAAAGAACTTAAAAATATTACTTTAGAAGAGTTTTATAAATATATTAATCGTTCAGAACGTTCTTTAATTAGAATAGAAGCTGATGAACTTACATATGCACTACATGTATTAGTACGTTATGAACTAGAAAAACAACTTATTAGTGGAAAACTAAAAGTTAAAGATTTACCTAGACGTTGGAATGGTATGATGAGTAAGTATGTTGGTAAAAAACCTCAAACAGATACAGAAGGTGTATTACAAGATATTCACTGGTCGTTTGGGTCTTTCGGATATTTTCCAACATATGCCTTGGGTTCAGCGTATGCTGCACAAATCTATGATGCAATGAACAATGAAATTAACGTTGAAGAAGCTATTTTAAATAACAAAATAGAACTTATTAATGCATGGTTAAAAGAACATGTGCATCGTTTTGGTAAGTCGAAAACACCAAAAGAGATATTGATGATTTCAACAAAACAAGCATTTGATCCATCATATTATGTCAATTATTTAAAGAGAAAATTTAGTGAATAAGGAAAAGTAAATGTTATCAATACGCTCTCTTTATCAGGTCGGATATGGTCCTTCTAGTTCTCACACGATGGGTCCTGCTAAAGCATGTCAGCAGATTAAAGATCAATATCCATATATACAAACTTATGACATTACATTATATAACTCGTTTGCTTTAACCGGGAAAGGACATTTGACTGAAGAGGCAATCAAAGATACTTTGTCACCTGCTAAGGTGACTTTTTCTACATCTATTGATTTAAAGAAACATCCGAATACAATGATTATTAAAGGCCTTTTTGAAGACAAAGTTATTGTTGATAAAGAAATGCAAAGTGTTGGTGGTGGACGAATTGTTTTTGTAGGCGAGGAAGATATTGATCCAAAGATTTATCCACATCATACGTTTAAAAACATAAAAAAGTACTGTAAAAGTCATAAGATGTCATTGTTTGATTATGTTGTTATGGTTGAAGGTGAAGATATTAAGGATTTTCTTAAAGTGATTTGGCAACACATGAAAGAGGCTGTTGAAAGAGGTATTCATACGAAAGGCGTCCTTCCAGGTCCGCTTAAGATGAAAAGAAAAGCCTATGACTTATATCATCAAGGCAAGCCAAATGAAGTATCTGAAATTACAGAAAATAGATTGGTAAGTAGTTTTGCTTTTGCAGTAAGTGAAGAAAATGCAAGTGGTGGGATTATTGTTACTGCACCAACTTGTGGAGCATGTGGTGTTTTACCGGCAGTATTATATTATATGCAAAAAAAACACAAATTTCTTAATGAGCAAAGAATCATTGAAGCATTAGGAGTTGCTGGCTTGTTTGGTAATCTTATTAAATATAATGCATCAATTAGTGGAGCAGTAGCTGGTTGTCAAGCAGAAGTAGGTTCAGCATGTTCAATGGCTGCTGCAGCTCATGCAACGCTATTTAAACTTAATATGGAACAAGTAGAGTATGCTGCAGAAATTGCAATGGAACACCATTTAGGGTTAACTTGTGACCCAGTTAATGGTTATGTTCAAATTCCTTGTATAGAAAGAAATGCAGTTGCAGCTCTTCGAGCTATTGATGCATGTGGATTGTCTTATTTTCTAAGTGATTCACGAAAAATAAGTTTTGATACGGTTATTGAAACTATGTATCAAACTGGTCTTGATATGCATCAATCGTATAAAGAAACTTCGCAAGGTGGATTAGCTAAACATTTCAAGGAGGATGACAATGACGATGTTAACTGTTGGTAGTCAAATTATAGGAGAAGTCATCGATGTTGACTATAAAGGACAAGGTGTTATTAAACATGAAGGTTATGTTATTTTTGTTCCAAAATTATTAACTAACGAAGTTGCAAAAGTAGAAATTGTTTCTTTAAAGAAAAGTTTTTGTATAGGAAAAATCATTGACATTATCCATAAAAGTCAAGAAAGAGTTCATGATGATGTCTCTTTAGACGCTTTGGATCTATATCATATGTCATTAGAAGAACAACTCAGATGGCAACAAAATATTACAAAGGTAACATTTAAGAAAATTGCTGATATAGATTTAGAACTTAATCCAATAATTCATGACAACAAAGATGTCTATTATAGAAATAAGTCAGTTTTTCATATCTTTAATGATCATGTGTTAAGATTTGGCTTATATGATACTACAAAAAATGATTTGATTGAAGTAGATCATTATGTCTTATCTGATCAAGTGACTAATAAGATATTAAAATTTTTAGTGCACAAACAATTTCATATTGAAAAAAATGCGTTAACACATCTAGTGATAAGAACAAATTTGAAACAAGAGTTATTACTTACATTTGTTTCAAAAAAAGAGGATGTAAGAGGACTTAATCAAATCATCAGTGAACTTCATGCTTTTGAAGAAATTGTCGGGATTACGCTTAATATAAATCGAAATCACAAAGTTATTTTAGGTGATAATAGTAAGATAATATATAAAGGAAATCTTATAACTGAGCGATTAAACAGTTTAGATATACCTATTAGTGATCAAGCATTTTTTCAAATAAATTTACGAGTAGCTACTAAAGCATTTGAAGTGATTAAAGAGGATTTAAAACAAACAGACATTATATTAGATGCGTATAGTGGTATTGGATCTATTGGATATTTTATTTATGACAAAGTTAAAAAAGTAATTATGGTTGAGTCAAATAAGCAAAATATTATATTGGCGAAAGATATAAAACAACGCTATATGATTAAAAATGTTGATATCATTCATGAAAGAGCAGAACGTTTTAAAACTCATCAATCCATACATAAAGTCATTTGTGACCCACCAAGAAATGGTTTGATGCCAGAGTTTATCCATATGCTTAAAGAAGCTAAACCTTTAAAAATATATTATCTATCATGTGATGTGAAAACATTAGCTAGAGATATATTAAGTTTAAAAGATGAATATGAGATTGAATATGCCTATCCAATCAAAATGTTTTATCACACAACATCTATAGAAACATTAGTAATATTAAAACTTAAGAAATAAAAGAGAAGCAAACCTAAGTTTGCTTCTTATATTTAATAAACATATTATAGTTTTTTTCGTGTTCAATGGTTGTTTTTGTACCATGTCCAGGATAAAGAATCGTTTCATCAGGTAGCATCTCATAAAGTTTTTCTATACTTTCCTTTATGCTTGAAAAGTTAGAAAAAGGAAGATCGGTTCTACCAATGGTTTCAAAAAACAAAGTATCACCAGAAAAACAAATACTTGCATCTTTCGCATAAAGCACTGTACCACCTTCACTATGCCCTGGCGTTTCAATGACTAAAAACTCAATATCATCTAGATTAAATCTAAAACCTTCATGAACATATTGATCAACAGGAATCGGATAACCAACATGATTATAGATTGAATCGATTAACCATATCTCATCCTTTTTTGGAGCATATACTTTTGCATTATATAAAGCTTTGATTTTTTTTACGCCACCTACGTGATCAACATGTCCATGTGTTAAGTAAATAGCATCAATTATTAAATTGTTGTTATTGATAAATTGGATTACTTCATCACTTTCATAACCAGGATCAATAACGATTGCATGTTCATTTTTGTAGACAATATAGCAGTTGCTGCGATAATGTCCTAAAGTAAAACTTTTAATTTTCATATCATCACCAAAAATAGTATAGCATAAAACGTTTTTATTATCATATCTCAAGCAATTTAACATAAAAACATATATAATAAAACCCGTGAAGGAAGTGTTAATTATGAAAATTGCAAACAGCTATACTGACCTTATTGGTCAAACACCATTATTAAGATTAAACAACTATGAAAAACGCGTTGGTGCACATGCAGAAATTATTGTGAAATTAGAAAATTTAAATCCACTAGGAAGTGTTAAAGATCGTTTAGCATTTGCGTTGATTGATACGATAGAAAAACAAAATTTAGTCAAAAAAGATACAGTATTTATAGAACCCACTAGTGGTAACACTGGAATAGGATTGGCATTTATATGTGCATCTAAAGGACATAAACTTGTTTTAGTAATGCCAGAAACAGTGACTAAAGAACGTGTTCAGATCGTTAAAGCATTAGGCGCAGAAGTAATATTGACAAGTCAAGAACTGGGGATGAAAGGTTCTATTGAAAAAGCACAATCATTACTAAAAAAACATCCGAATTACATCATGCCATTACAATTTGAAAATTTAGCTAATCCAGAAATACATAGAAAAACAACAGCAATAGAAATATTAGAAGATACGAATCATAGTTTAGATTATTTTATAGCAGGTGTAGGAACAGGCGGCACGATTACTGGAGTTGGTGAAGTCTTAAAAAAATCTCTTCAACACGTTCAAATCATCGCAGTTGAACCCAAGGGATCTCCGGTCTTATCAACAGGTGTTGCTGGACCACATAAGATTCAAGGTATTGGTGCTGGTTTTGTACCTAAAGTATTAAATAAAGACATTATAGATGAAATCATTACAGTATCTGATGAAGATGCATTTAATACAGCTCGATTACTAGCAAAAACAGAAGGTGTATTTACAGGAATCTCATCAGGGGCAATATTATATGCTGCTACAAAAATTGCTCAAAAAGTAGAAAATAAAGGAAAGAGGATTGTTGCGATTGTTTGTGATACTGGCGAACGTTATTTATCGACAACATTATATGAATAATTATGTTTTTTAAATGTACTGTTAAAGATGTAAATTCTGCAAAAAAATATGATCCGGCTGCACCAGGATGTCTTATGTTATTTTTTACGTATCCAGGAGTGATTGCTTTAAGAAGACATCGAATAGCTCACTTTTTTTGGAAAAAGAATTTGAAGACATTGGCCAGAATCATAAGTTATAGAACCAGAAGAAAAACGGGTATTGATATTCATCCTGGAGCACAAATCGGAAAAGGTGTATTTATTGATCATGGTATGGGAGTTGTCATTGGTGAAACTGCAGTTGTTGGAGATAATTGCGTCATCTATCATGGTGTAACTCTAGGCGCGAATACATTTGAGAAAGTTGATCGCCATCCAAAAATTGGAAATGATGTCATTATCTACGCGAATGCAACGATCATTGGACCGATACATATTGGAGACAACAGTATTGTTGCAGCACATGCAGTTGTAGTAAAAGATGCACCACCACATAGCAAATTGCTTGGTATACCAGCTCATAAGCATAGTATATAAATCACTCGAAAGAGTGATTTTTTTTGCTTCTTTATAATCTTGTTTATATCTTTATAAAGCGATTAAAAAGCTGTTTATAATAAACAACAATGCTATTTATAATTTTTATCATTTCCTTTGATTTTCTCTATCTACTTATTTAAAATATTCGTGATAGCAATTACTATAGGAGGATTTACATGTTTGTCGTTGCAAAAACATTTAAAGTATCAAAAAATCATAGTGCATCGATTATAGATCGATTTAAATCAAATAGTCCATTATTTCATTTTGATGGATTTATAAAAAGAGAAGTGTTATTACAATCTAAACATAATGATGAAGATGTCATACAAGTTAGAGTGATGTTTAAAGATAAAAAGGATTATTACAGATGGGAAGGTAGTCCAGAGCATATTCAAATGCATAAAAATCAGAAAGAAAAACCTCAAGGTATTTTACATATGGAAAGTCATACATTTGAGCTTATAATAGAAGATCTTTATGAGGAAATATAAAAGACTAATTCTCATTATCGTATGGATTGTTTTAGTGTTGTTATCAATTAGAATTGGTGTGCTTGATTTTACATATGCTAAATTGTTTAAACTTGATCAAGAAGCTTTAAATATTTTATGGATATCACGTATACCTAGAACAGTTGCTATTATTATTTCTGCTTCAGCGATGAGTATTGCAGGTTTGATTATGCAATCTATAAGCAGAAATAAGTTTATCTCACCATCTACTGCAGGAACTACAAATGCTGCAGTTTTAGGAGTGTTGATTGGCTACTTGATTTTTGGGCAACAAACGATTTATGTAAGAACATTGTTTGCATTTGTTTTTTCATTAGCACTTACAGGTGTTTTCATGATGATGCTAAAAAAAATTAAGTTTAAAAATGCAATTTATGTGCCACTTATTGGGATGATGTATGGTGCACTTATTTCAGCAATCTCAACATTTATTGCCCATAGATATCAAGCGCTACAGTTTTTAAATACGATTGGTGTTGGTGGGTTTGCAAATAAAGCTATAGGTACATATGAGTTGTTATATTTAGTTTTACCTGCTATTGTTTTAGCCTTTGTTTATGCAACCCGCTTTAGTATTGCTGGTATGGGTGAAGACTTTGCTAAAAACTTAGGCGTATCTTATCAAATGGTCGTTACTATTGGATTATTAATTATTGCTATTATCTCATCACTAACTTTTGTTATGGTCGGTATGTTACCGTTTATTGGTCTAGTAGTGCCAAATTTAGTTAGTTATTATTATGGAGATCATGTAAAAAAAACAATATTCGATATCGCTATATTTGGATCAGCATTTGTTCTTTTAAATGACATTATTTCACGTTTAGTTGTTTATCCGTATGAAGTATCTATCAGTTTTACTATGGGTATTACGGGGTCTATCATTTTTATGTGGATTATCTTTAGGAGAGTGCGTCATGCGTAAAAAGAAGTATATGATCCTGATGACAATCATAGCGATATTGTCAATTATAGCGTACTTAACCTTTTGGATGATTACGACAGATTACGACTTATTTCCAAGTGATCAGGTAAAAGCCTTGCAGATGAGGCAAGCGATACTTAATATTATAGAACGAAGATCATATCAAGTTGTTGCCATGATGGTTGCAGCGATACTTATCGCAACAACGACGTTAGTGTTTCAAACCCTTACGAATAACAGAATATTAACACCGAGTCTTATTGGATTCGATGCGATATTTGTGACATCACAAACTGCTATTGTATTTTTCTTAAGCGAACAAAGTTTGTTCTATATGAATCCTTACATGAACTTTTTAGTCACATCATCGTTGATGCTAGTCATATCGCTTTTTATGTATCGTATCATCTTAAGAAAAAATAAAAACAATATTATTTTCTTATTATTATTTGGGATGATTCTATCAACACTTTCTAGAAATTTTGCGAATTTCTTGCAAACGATTATGGACCCTAATCAATTTCAAAGTATTGCTATGCAGACTGAAGTAACAATCTCTAATATGAATACTTCAATTATTGTTTTAGTTGTTCCTATGATGCTCATTGTTTTAGGATTTATGATAAGAGATTTTAAATATTTAGATGTTATGAGCCTAGGTGAATCTCAAGCAATAGGGTTAGGCATTGATTATCAGAAAAAATTAAACACTAGTTTGATTTATATAGCGATTGCGATGAGCATTTCAACTGCACTAATTGGACCTATATCATTTTTAGGTTTGATTGCAGTTAACGCAGCAAGAGAGATCTTAAAAACATATAAACATTTAAGCCTTATGATGATGTCAAGCTTGATCGCCATGATCGCAATCATATTAGGACAAACAATCATTATAGAAACAGGATATGTGACAACAGTAACTGTGCTCATCTCGATGTTTGGAGGTTTATATATGATATATCTAGTATTAAAGGAGAATAAAAAATGATTGAAATTAAGAACGTGTCTCATGCATATGGTGATTTTGAGGTATTAAAAAATATAAGTTTGAAAATACCAGATCAAAAAATAACTGCATTAATTGGTTCTAATGGTGCAGGGAAATCGACATTATTAGGTGTGATTGCAAGATTGCTTTCACATCAAAAGGGTGAAGTCTATTTGGATGATGTTGATTTAAACACCATGAAACATCCAGATGTAGCTAAAAAACTGTCTATACTTAAACAAACTAATCAACTTATGATTAGAATTACTGTTAAAGAATTAGTAACATTTGGTAGATTTCCTCATAGTAAATCTAGACTAAAAGCAGATGATCATCAAAAAATTGATGATGCACTATCTTATATGAATTTAAAAGATATAGAACATAAGTATTTAGATGAACTATCTGGTGGACAACGACAAAGAGCATACATTGCGATGATTTTAGCTCAAGATACGAAATATATACTTTTAGATGAGCCACTAAATAATCTAGATATGAAGTATGCTGTAGAAATGATGACAATACTTCAAAAGTTAGTTAAAGATTTTGATAAAACGATTGTGGTCGTTATGCATGACATTAACTTTGCTGCAGCATTCTCTGATTACATCATAGCGATGAAAGATGGTCAAATCACTGATCAAGGTGATGTCAATTATATGATGGATAAAGCAATATTAGATCATGTTTTTGATCATGATTTTTGTATTGCAGGTGTACAAGGCAGAAAAGTATGCATATATTACAATCAACAAATTGAAGTGCTTGATCATGACAAGGTACAAAAAACAACTATTTTACAAGGACATAGAACATAAATAAAGGAGAAAAGAAAATGAAAAAAATATATATAGTAGTGATAATTACAATAAGTATATTTGCACTTACTGCTTGTACATCAAAAGAAGGATTAACTCAAGATAAGGATTTTGAAAGACTAGAAGTTGAGATTACTCATACGATTACGACAGGAGCTCAAATCAATGAGACTCAAGATGGTTTTGAAGGTGGACAAACACAAACGGTTACACAAACGTTTTTATCAAATCCTAAAGCAGTGGCTATCTTTAGCTTTGATGCATTAGATATCTTAGATTTTGTTGGAATAGATGAAACATCAATTACAATGTTAGGTATTCCTAAAAGTAATCTACCAGCGTATATGTCTACATATAAAGCAAGTGCATATAAAAATGTAGGTACTCTATTTATGCCTGATTTAGATCAACTTGATTTGTTCAATCCTGATTTGATAATTATCGGAGGTAGATCTTCAAGATCATACGATCTATTATCTGAACAATATCCAAACGCAAATATATTAGATATTTCATTAGTTTATGGTGAGTATAGTGAAGGCTTATCAAGAAATGTTGATAACTTAGGAAAAATTTTCCCAAATATTAAAGATGATCTTGATCAAGAACTCTTAAGTATCACTCAAAAAATGAATGAAATCAAAGAGGTAACTACTGCATACGATGCTTTATTTATTCTTGTTAATGGTGAATCATTGGCATTTTATGGATCAGATGGAAGATTTGCAGTATTATATGATGAGTTTGGATTTACACCTTCAGATGAGAAAGAAGATAGCGGAGAAACTCATGGAGAACTTATTGGTTATGAGTATATCGCAGCAATCAATCCATCGGTAATCTTTTTAATGGATCGTGGTGCAGCAATAGGTAATGCATCGGGTATATCAGCAGTACTAAATAATGCTTTAATTAAAAATACTGATGCTGGGACAAATGAGCATATATATGAATTATCAAGCATTGCTTGGTACATCTCAGCAGGAGGGTTTCAATCAACTTATATGATGATTTCAGACTTAGAAAACTTTACTTCTAATATTTCATCATAAAAACCAAAGTATTGCATGGATTTATTGACAAAACTGCAAAAATTTGATATCATAAATTGAATTTTAGGAGGATGCTTATGATTTGGGTAGATTGGATAGCAATTTTCTCATCAATACTATTAATCATCGCAGTATTATTACAATCATCAGAAGATAATATACAAGATGCGTTTAGTGGTGAGAAATCAGAGTTATTTAAAAACAAAAAAATACGTGGTATGGAGTTATTTCTTACACGTGCATCAATCATATTATCAGTTGTCATGATAGTATCAATTGTTTTATCAAATAACTTGCCAAGATAAAAATGAATATGTTATAAAAAGTGTTTCTAACATGAAACGCTTTTTTTCGTAATGGAGGACTTATGCCACAAAGATATTTTATTGAGCCAACTGATTTTAATAATCAACTGATTCTAAAAGATGATGCTCATCACATCATAAAAGTGATGAGAATGAAAGAAAATGATCAAATCATTGTATGCACATTAGGGGAATGTTACCTCTGTGAAATTACTGAACTTTCTTTAAGTGTTAGCTTTAAAGTCATCAAGCAACTCAAAAAACATCAGACACCACAACTCACATTAATCCAAGGGATACCTAAAGGAAATAAAACTGATATTGTAGCTAAATATGCAACTATTTTTGGTGTATCAAAGATTGTATTTTTAGAAATGCAGCGTTCGATAGCAAAAGATAAAAATAGTCAAAACAAAATAAAAAGATTATCATTAATCGCAAAAGAAGCAGCTGAATTAGCACATCGTTTTGATGTACCTAAAGTTGATTTTATAACTCACATAAAATTAATCGATTTTTCTAAGTATGATGTCGTATTAGTTGCTGATGAGAATGAGAAAACAACAATGTTGAAAGATGTAATAAAAACTATATCAAATGAGTTATCTTATGCAATTATCATTGGTCCAGAAGGTGGTATTACCGATGAAGAAAGAAAATTTTTTAAAAACATCAATGCACAGTTTATTTCTTTAGGATTTAACATTTTACCCACTGAAATCGCGTCAATTTATGCATTAACATACTTCTCATTAAAAAATGTTGAATAATTTTGACAAATTCTAAAAAATCATATATAATGTAAAAGGCTATTAAATCTAAGCGTGGAAGGAGGGCAGACTATGCCTAAAACAGTTGTTCGCGAAAAAGAAACATTAGAAGATGCTTTACGTCGCTTTAAACGTGATGTTTCTAAGTCAGGAAACCTCCAAGAAGCACGCAAGCGTGAATTTTACGTTAAACCAAGTGTAGAACGTAAAGATCGTGCACGCGCAGCACGCGCTAAGAAAAAGTAAATCATAAAGAAACGCACCGATAAGGTGCGTTTTTATAACAATTATCATTAAAAAAAGTACAACTGTGCTTTTTTATTTTTTCTCATGTGGTATAATAAATACACGATAAGGAGCTGATTTAATGAAATTAAATCAACAAATTCATCATGCTGAATCCATCAGCAGACTTGTTGGTATTCAAGATCGTAATCTTTTAGTTTTCAAGCAATATCTAGGCATATTGGTTTCAATTAGAGGCTCTGAAATAATAACAGATGCAAAAAAAGAAATGCTCCCACTTTTGGAAGCAATTTTTACTGTTTTAATCCAATTAGCAGAACATCAAATTCAGTTTAATGAACGTGATGTGATGTATATTATTAAACTCGCTGAAAAAAATGAATTAGAAGGTGTTTTTGAGTTATACAATAAAAGAGAAAAAATTCTAGTCAATGATCAAGGTAAATCCATTTATCCAAAAACATTTAATCAAAAAGCTTATATTAAAGCAATTGAAGGATTCGATTTAACCTTTGGTGTTGGACCTGCAGGGACTGGTAAAACTTATTTAGCGGTTGCTGCTGCAGTTAGAGAATTAAAACAAGGAAAAGTTAAAAAACTAATCTTAACTAGACCAGTTGTTGAAGCTGGTGAGTCCTTAGGATTTCTACCTGGAGATTTAAAAGAAAAAGTTGATCCATATTTAGTGCCATTGTATGATGCTTTATACGAAATGCTTGGTATGCAAACAACCACTCAGTTATTAGAAAAAGGTGTCATCGAAATTGCGCCTTTGGCTTATATGAGAGGTAGAACTTTAGAAAATGCTTGTGTTATTTTAGATGAGGCGCAAAACACAACAAAAGCACAAATGAAAATGTTTTTGACACGCTTAGGATTTGCTTCTAAGATGATTGTCACAGGAGATCCGTCGCAGACAGATTTAAAAAATAATCGAGAAAGTGGATTAAATGAAGTGCTTCAAATATTAAGTAACATGGACGATATTAAAATCATAACTTTTGATAAACTAGATGTCGTTAGACATCCACTTGTGCAGCATATACTCGAAAGGTATGACCAACATGAAAATTAACATACATAATCAAACAGAACAAAATACGCAAGATGTTGAAAAACTTTTAAGAAAAGTTTTTAAAACGGTTAAAGATAAAAAAAGTATGGAAATTGTTTTTGTCACATTAAAACAAATTCATCAAATGAATTTAGATTATCGACAAATTGATCGACCAACAGATGTTTTATCATTTATTAATGATGATGAAAATATAAAATCATTAGGAGATATTTTTATATCTTTAGACCAAGCAAACAAACAAGCGAATGATTATGGTCATTCTTTTGAAAGAGAAGTAGGATTTTTAGCGGTTCATGGGTATCTTCATTTAAAAGGATATGATCATCATTCACCTGAAGAGGAAAAAGAAATGCTAGAGATGCAAAATCAGATATTAAATAAAGCAAAATTACAAAGGAGTACAAAATGAAAAACGTTGAACAAGCTAAGATAGCTAGAAAAAAAGCTTATGTACCATATTCTAACTTCAAAGTAGGTGCTGCAATAGAATTAAAAGATGGTACATATATTCATGGTGCAAACATAGAAAATGCGAGTTATCCATTGTCAAATTGTGCTGAAAGAAGCGCTCTATTTTCACTTTTAAGCCAAGGATATTCAAAAGAGGATATAAAATCAATGACGATTGTTGCTGATAGCAAACATCCTGTTTCACCTTGTGGTGCATGTAGACAAGTGATGCATGAACTTATGCCTAAAGGAACGAAGATATATTTAGCAAATTTAAATGGGGAAATCAAAGAGACTGATCCAGATGATTTATTACCTTACGCATTTGAAGAGTTTGATGGAGATTCAGATGCATAAATCAGGCTTTATTGCGATTGTAGGAAGACCTAATGTAGGGAAATCTACATTACTCAATGCACTTATTGAACAAAAAGTTGCTATTATGAGTCCAAAACCACAAACAACAAGGCACCGAATCACTGGTGTTTTATCGACTGCTGATTATCAAATGATATTTGTTGATACACCTGGTATGCATAAAGGCAAAGATTTATTAAATAAAACCATCGATAAAGTTGCTGTATCTTCATTAAAAGATGTAGATATGGTTTTATTTGTTGTTGATAGAGAAAAAACCGCTGCAGAGACACATATCATTAATTATTTTAAAGGATTAAAAAAACCTATATTTTTAGTCATTAACAAAATTGATGAACTTAAATCTAAAGCATTAATTGATAGTTGTATTATGAGTTATTTAGGATCGTATGAGTTTGAAGGATTCTTTCCAGTTTCTGCAAAAGATAAAACTTATATTGACAAAATTAAAACAGCGCTTTTAGAGTATTTACCAGAAGGTCCTAAATATTTTCCACCAGAAATGAAATCGGATCAAAGTGAAACGGTTATGATGAGTGAACTAATTAGAGAAAAAATACTATACTTCACAGAACAAGAAATCCCACATGCTGTAGCCGTTGTGATCGAAAGTATTTATCAAAATCAAGAAGCAAATCAAGTCGATGTTTCAGCATTAATCATTGTAGAAAGACCAACACAAAAACAGATTCTCATAGGGCGTGGCGGAGAGAAAATCAAGCATATCGGTACTGAAGCAAGAAAAGAAATTAATAAAGTATTAGATACAAAGATACATTTAACATTATGGGTTAAAGTCAAAAAAGATTGGCGAAATAGACCCAATGATTTGAAATCGTTTGGATTTGGAGAATAAGCTATGGAAGGGTTAATATTTAAAGTTCAAGCTTACAAAGAGACTTCGAGATTACTCTATGTATTTACACCACAAGGCAAAATGAATTTAATTGCTAAAGGTGCACAAAAAGTTACAGATAAGAGTAGAGTGATCTCTCAATATCTAACCCACATTTCGTTTAAAGAACAAAAAGATAAATCTTTTTTTACGCTCCAAGAACCTAAAATCATCAATGATTTTTCAATGATTAAAACAGATTATCATAAAACAAAACAAGCAGCACTTATATTAGAAATTATTGATACATTAATGATTGATCACTTAAACTACAAAACGATATTTTCGGAAGTCATAACAGCACTTAATCAATCAGATATAAAGGTATCTAGTTTAAGTTTTTCATTAAAGATATTAAAATCTTTAGGATACGCATTAGATTTAAATGCTGATGGTAGACAAATAAAAGGCATTAGCGTAGAAAAAGGTGGACTTGTTTATCAAAATGAGTCATTTACTATTGATTTAGACACAAAAGACGCTATATTTCTTTTAAAACTATATTATTTACCTTATAATGAACATGGTATCTATGAAATAGATATTTTGGATCGAATAGAATATTTTATAAAAAAATATTATCAATATCACTTAAATGTGACACTTAAACACTTAAAATGAAAATGTTAAAGGATGTGTACATATGGTTTCATTAGACAAAATCGTACAATTTGCAAAATCAACTGGATATATATATCAAGGCAGTGAGCTTTATGGAGGCTTAGCGAATACTTGGGATTATGGTCCACTAGGAAGTTTATTAAAGAAAAATATTAAAGATGCATGGATTCAAAAATTTCAAAGAGAAAATCAATATAATGTATTAGTCGATACATCAATTTTATTAAATAGCGAGGTTTGGAAAGCTAGTGGTCATATCGGAGGATTTAGTGATCCACTAACAGAATGTCGAAAATGTAATCAAAGGTTTAGAGCGGATCATCTTATTGAATCGTTTGATAAAACGATTGATCCAAATGGGTGGTCAACAGATCAAATGTATCAGTTTCTCATAGACAATGAAATTAAATGTCCAAGCTGTGGAGCTCATGATTTCTTACCTATTCGTAAATTTAATATGATGTTTGAAACACACCAAGGTGTTATTAAAGAACAAGCAGATCAAATCTATTTACGTCCAGAAACTGCACAAGGTATCTTTATCAATTTTAAAAACATTCAAAGAACAACAAGAAGAAAAATACCATTTGGTGTTTGTCAAGTAGGTAAATCCTTTAGAAATGAAATCACTCCAGGAAATTTTATTTTTAGAACTAGAGAATTTGAACAAATGGAATTAGAATTTTTTGTAAAACCTGGAACTGAATTAAAGTGGTTTGACTATTGGAAGAGTTTTTCAATGGATTGGCTTATAGAACTAGGGCTTTCTAAAGAAAATTTAGAATTTGATAATCATAAACCAGAAGCTTTAAGTCATTATTCAAATGCAACAACCGACATTAGATTTAAGTTCCCATGGGGCTTTGATGAATTATGGGGTATTGCATCTAGAACAAATTATGATTTAAATGCACATCAATTACAATCAAATGAAAGTTTAGAGTATTTAGATCCAGAAACGAATGAGAAATATTTACCTTATGTCGTTGAACCATCTGTTGGTGTTGAAAGACTCGTCCTTGCGTTTTTAGCAAATGCATATGATGAAGAAACACTTGAATCAAATGATACTAGACAAGTCTTAAGGCTTCATCCTAAGCTTGCTCCATATAAAGTAGCAGTCCTACCTCTAATCAAAAAACTTCATCAAGAACAAGCATTAGACGTTTATCATATGTTGAGTAAATATTTTGATGTCGTTTATGATGAAACGCAAAATATTGGTAAAAGATATCGAAGACAAGATCAAATAGGTACATATTTATGTGTGACCATTGATCATGATACTGAATCAGAAGGCACAGTTACAATTAGAAATCGTGATACCATGGCACAAGATAGAGTGAAAATTGAAGATTTAAAAAGCTATATAGAAGAAAAAATACAGTATTAAATTAAGGAGACTTACTATAATAAGTCAAGCAGTAAATGATAAAAAATAGTAAAAGACCTCACATGGAAGCCTAAATAAGTTTTATGAACCAATAAGAGGTAGCTACACCCTCATTTGATTATCTGAATTGTGAATAATCAAATGTCAATTGATTGACACTTAAGTAATAGATTACACGAATCATTTTTCTAGCACAGTGTACCATAGCGACTTTATGATGTTTACCCTCAGCACGCTTCTTAAGGTAGTAATCATAGAGTTTTGGATTTAATCTTAAACTAGAAAATGTGATTTGCCATATTGTCATTCTAAGAAGGCCTGAACCACGTTTAACAAGATGACCTCTAGTTTCCATTGTTCCAGATTGATTAACAGAGGTATCCAGTCCAGCAAATGAAACGATTTGAGCAGGATTTGTAAAGTTCTTGAAATCACCAAGTTCAGCGATGATGATTGCTGCAGAGATGATATTAAGGCCTGGAATGGTTGTCAGTGTTTGATTGAAATGCTTCATTAGTTTGATGGTTTCATGTTCAACAGATTCAATCACTTCAGTTAAGTCTTCATAATGCTTGATTGAGTGTTTAAGAAGTAAGAGATCAGATTTAGTTTCATAACCAACAGATGAGACTGCTAAAGATTTAAGTTTTTGTATTCTGACATAAGTGATTTTTCCTTTAGAGTAACTTCGAATGGCTTCGTAATCTTTGGTTGAGATTTTAGAAATTCTTGCTCTTGATTTGAATCTCTTAAGGATAAACATGGCGCTACCGACGAGTCTTTCGTTGAAAAAAGGTTTGAATTCAGGGAATATCCGATCTAAGATGTTTGTGAGCTCAATCAGTGTTTTGGAACGATTGACCATTTGTGAGTGTCGATATCTCACCAGTTGTTTTAATTCGTTGATGTGGTAAAATCTAGTATGTAAGGTCTTGTAGTCAACAGAACCTAGCATACTTGAAATAGTTTTGGCGTCAACCTTATCTGTCTTTGTCTTACGTAACGATAATGCTTTCGAGAACATGTGCGTTAAGTAAGGGTTAAATTCTAGATAAGTATAACCAGATGCACAAATAAACTGTTTAAGGTTTGATCCATAGTGTCCTGTTGACTCAAGACCTATTCTTATTTCTTTTGACTGATCTATTGATTTCAAAGTCTCAAGAAATGTATCAAATCCTAAACGATTGTTGTCAAAGCTAAATGCTTTGATAGATTCACCCGCTTCAGTAGCTATGAAGCAGTCGTGTTTGTACTTAGAAATATCAATTCCAATTAAGTACATTCTAACACCTCCAAATAAGTTTTAAGCACTGGGTAAGTCACAGATTTCTTATTTATGTAGTCTTGTGATGAAGCGTCTAGCGCTAACTTACTGATTGACATTAAAAAATAAGAACTGTGGTAAGAGTCTCCTTTAATAGTCAAAGCTATACAAAAATGGCACAAATCCACAGTGCTTAATTTAATTATAACAATATACAAAAGAAAGGAAGTTATACTCAAGCTATTGTTACAGTTATGAGTATACAAGGGTAAAGATGGACAATAAACTCATTGAGCAAATAAATGAGAAGACACCAATCGTCGATTTGGTTTCTGAGTTTGTCTCTCTCCAAAAAGCAGGAAAAAATTATCGAGGATTGTGTCCTTTTCATCAAGAAAAAACACCAAGTTTCTTTGTGTCACCAGAAAAAAACATTTGTAAATGTTATGGGTGTGGTGAAGGTGGATCACCTATTAATTTTTATCGCAAAATCAAAAACATATCTTTTCAAGAAGCAGCTGAAGAACTTGCTGATAAAGCAGGCATAAAAATCGAGAAGACAGCAAAGCAAAAAGATCCCTATGAAGTGTTTTACAAGTTGATGCATGAAGCTAAAGAGTTTTATAAATTTAACTTAAAAAACAGTGAAAAAGGACAAGAAGCACTTAAATATTTGCACCAAAGAGAAATCAATGATAAAATTATTGATCACTTTGATCTTGGTTACGCACCAGAACATTCAGATGCCTTGTACAAGCTTTTAAATGATAAAGGTTATCAAGTAACTGATATGATCAAATTAGGCGTTGTAAAGCAAAAAGATGATGGCACATATTATGATTTATTTAGTCATAGGCTCATTTTTCCAATTACAAATCCTAAAGGTAGCGTTGTTGGATTTAGTGGTAGAACCTTAAATCCTAAAGATAGTATAAAATATGTCAATAGTCCGGAAACAGTTATTTTTAAAAAAGGTCAATTGTTATATCATTTTAATGAAGCTTTACCTGAAATTAGAAGAAATAAACAAGTCATATTATTTGAAGGTTTCTTTGATGTGATTAGTTCATATCATGCAGGTATTCAAAATGGAGTAGCCACAATGGGAACTTCATTAACCATTGATCAAGCTAAACTCATTAAGCAATTTACTGATTCAATTATTATTGCTTATGACGGTGATAACCCTGGTATGAAAGCGACACTTTCTGCCATACAAATCTTGGAGAAAGTCAAACTTAAAACTGAAATTTTAGCCATACCAGAGTCTTTAGATCCAGATGATTTCATTAAGGCTTATGGTCCAGAAAAGTATGAAGCATTATTTGGCGAATATTTAAAAGATCCATATCAGTTTAGATATGATTACTATAAGCAAGGTAAAAACTTGTCTAATGCTAATGATATTACAACATTTAAAAATCAAGTTTTAGAAATGTTAGCCTATGTTGATAAAGCCATACAAAACATTTATAAAAATAGATTGGCAAACGATTTAAATGTATCTCCAGATGCATTTGAAATCAAAACAAAAAAGCAACCACCACTTCCAAAAAATGATGTGTTGCCTAAAAAAGAAGTAACCAAGCTAGCTAATAAATACGAAAAAGCAGAACGTTATTTAATATATGCAATGTTAAGATCAAAAAGTGATGCTAGTTATATACAAGCAAGACTTAAAACAAGCGATTTTGTAGATCATGTACAATCAACGATTAGAATTTTAATTGATTCTTATTATAAAGACCATGAACAAATGGAAATTGAGGAATTCGTGGATGGATTGACACATGAACAAAGAACATATGCAGAAAATTTATTATTCAAAGATATTATATGGGAACATAATTTACCTATAGAAGAGATTGAATTTGAACCACTCATTGGATTGGTTAAAAACGCTAATCTTCTAAGAAGAAAAAACTATGTTAAAGTTAAACTTGATCAAGTAAATTATAAAGATAAAGTTTTATTAGAAGAATACGAGTTATTAGTAAGAGTGAAATAGATACAAACTAGGAGGTATGTTTGTGGATTTTGAAAAAGTAATTGCACAACTAAAAAAGAAGGCTGGTAAAGAAAAATTGTTATCTACATCAGATGTAGAACCATTTGCCAAACCTGGAAGTGAACTTTATTTTGAAATAGAGCGCGCTTTATTAAACAACGATATAGATATCGCTGAAGATGAAGAATATGAAGATGTAGAAGTCAAAAGTGATGCACTAGATGAAGATGATGATTTTGAAATAGAAGATGATGAAGATGAACCAGATGACTTATCATTATCAGGTCTTGAAGTTGAAGAAGAAGAGCTAATCAATATTGATACGATTGCATCATCGATTAAAATAGATGATCCTGTTCGTATGTATTTAAAAGAAATTGGACAAATTCCACTATTGACACATGAACTTGAAACTAAGTATGCTGTTCAAGTTTCAAATGGTCGTTATGCAAAAGAACAATTAGAAGAATATAATCAAGGCATTCTTGATTTACAAGAACAAGATATAGATGAACTAAAAGAAACAATTAGAATAGCTGCAGAAGCTAAAAACAAGCTTGTAGAAGCCAACTATAGATTGGTTGTTTCAATTGCTAAGCGTTATGTTGGTCGTGGATTGTTATTTCTTGATTTAATTCAAGAAGGTAATATGGGACTGATGAGAGCAGTTGATAAGTTTGATTATGAAAAAGGATTTAAATTTTCGACATATGCAACTTGGTGGATTAGACAAGCTATTACCCGTGCAGTTGCAGATCAAGCAAGAACAATTCGTATCCCAGTGCATATGGTCGAAACGATAAATAAAATGATTAGAATTCAAAGACAACTGATTCAAGATTTAGGTAGAGAGCCTTCTATTGAAGAAATTGCTGAAAAGATGGGTATTACACCAGAGAAAGTTCAAAACATTCAACGTATCGCTAAAGAACCTATATCATTAGAAGCACATGTTGGTGAAGAAGAAGATTCTTCTTTAGGAGATTTTATTTCTGATCCTAATGCATTAACACCACATGAATATATGTTACAAGAAATGGTAAAACAAACGTTAGATGAAGTATTAGAAACACTGACTGATCGTGAAGAAAAGGTTTTAAGATTACGCTATGGCCTATTTGATGGTAAAAATCATACATTAGAAGAAGTTGGACGTGAGTTTGGGGTAACACGTGAACGTATAAGACAAATTGAAGCAAAAGCTTTAAGAAAGTTAAGAAGTCCTTCCAGACAAAATAAGCTCCGCGAATTCTATTATGGCAAGAAATAAAAGAATCAAATTTTTAGCAAGTCTAACAAAAGGATATGATCGTATTTTAGATATAGGTACTGATCATGGCTTAGTATTACTAGAAGCCTTTAAACACCAATATATTAAATCTGCTATAGCAAGTGATTTAAGGCAAGAACCACTTAATCAAGCAAAAGCTAATTTAAAAAAATATCCAGTTAATTTTCTTATCTCAGATGGTTTTAAACAAATTGATGATCACTATGACCTTGTGATGATTGCAGGCATGGGTGCACATTTGATCACTGATATTTTATCTGATGCAAAAGCGAATGTTACTTACATTTTGCAGGCAAATGATAAACATGAAGTTTTAAGATCTTATTTAGCAAATCATCATTTTATAATTGAAGACGAGTATGTCATCCATGATAAATTCTATTATATTATCATGGTTGTAAAAAAAGGCGAAATGAGTCTTTTAGAAGATGATTTGTATTTAGGACCTAAACTGAAATATAAAGCTGAAGCAAGCGGATATTATGACCATAAAATAAAGCAATTTGAGAAAATATTACCAAAGGCTGATGATCATAGAAGAGCAGAATTAATAAAACTGATTAAGATTTATAAAATGCAATAATGAACTTTTCTTTACTAAATCATCATAAAGGTATAAAATAGTTTATGAAGTTTATATCAGGAGGTAAACATGAAAAAAGATTATCAAACACTACAGCAATTAGACCGAGCATTAAAAATCTTTAGACGAAGCGGAATTTATGATCGAGTAAGCACTAAATTAAGTGATGCGGATATTATGGTTTTATTTTGTGTTGCTTTTTGTGATATCAATCAAAAAGTCAAATTAACAGACATATCTAAAACATTAAAAGTAACATTACCTGCTGTGACACATAAGGTCAATGACTTAGTCGAAAAGAATTATTTGGAAAAAGTGCAATCAGAAAAAGATTTAAGAGTGATTTATATTAGATTAACTGAAGATGGTAAAACTTATGTTGAATCCATTAGAGATGACTACTATAAACCCATTGAATTTTTAACTAAGCATTTAGGTAATGAAGATACACAAAACTTCTTAAGAATCTTAAATAAAATTGGCGAAATTGGTAAGATTAAAGTTTAATTTAATTTTAAAAGATAATTTCATAAAAATGTCTTTACAATCGGCACTAA
>WPCG01009431.1_pt1 | contig 45381 bp, 34 predicted proteins | sample 5403311 | NCBI WGS metagenome assembly WPCG01 (sample SAMN12869467, study PRJNA574797) | sludge metagenome | isolation source: wastewater treatment of Control | place: China:Beijing | collected 2019-05-17
CGCGAGAAGAAGGAGGTGCCGCCGGAGAGCTTGTAGGGCACCTGATAGTGCTGCAGCTTGAGCTCCAGCAGCCGGGCCTGGAAGTTGCCGCGGTAGAGCACCGCGAAGTCGCGCCACTCGGCGCGCTCCTTGATGCGCCGGGTGAGGATCTCGCTGGCCACCCGCTCCGCCTCGGCCTCCTCGTGGCGGTTGACCACCACCCGGATCGGCGCCCCCTCGCCCATCTCCGACCAGAGAGTCTTCTCGTAGACGTGGGGGTTGTTGCTGATCAGGGTATTGGCGGCGCGCAGAATGGTGCCGGTGGAGCGGTAGTTCTGCTCCAGCTTGACCACCTGCAGGCGCGGGAAGTCCTCGCCCAGGGTCACCAGGTTCTCGGGCCGCGCGCCCCGCCAGGCGTAGATCGACTGGTCGTCGTCGCCCACCACGGTAAAGGTCTGGCGCTCTCCCATCAGCAGCTGCACCAGCTGGTACTGGCTGACGTTGGTGTCCTGGTACTCGTCCACCAGCATATAGTGGATGCGCTTGCGCCAGCGGGCCAGGGCCTCGGGGTCGTCGCGCAGCAGCACCACCGGCAGCAGGATCAGGTCGTCGAAGTCCACCGCATTGTAGGCCTTGAGGTGGCGGTTGTAGGCCTCATAGACCCGGGCGGCGAAGAGTTCGTCATCGTCCGCGGCGTGGGACATCGCCTGGCCGGGCAGGATCAGGTCGTTCTTCCAGGCCGAGATCTGCTGCTGCACCGAGTTGATCGCCTCGGCGTCCACCTGGGCATCCTTCTGCATCAGGTCGCGCAGCAGCGCCTTGGCGTCCTCGGGGTCGAAGAGCGAGAAGCCCGCCTTATAGCCCAGCGCCTTGAGCTCGCGACGGATGATGTTGAGCCCCAGGGTGTGGAAGGTGGAGACGGTGAGCCCGTGCCCCTCCTTGCCCTTGAGCATGCTGCCCACCCGCTCCTTCATCTCCCGGGCGGCCTTGTTGGTGAAGGTCACCGCGGCGATGCGCCGGGCGCTCATGCCGCAGGCCTGCACCAGGTAGGCGATCTTGGTGGTGATCACGCTGGTCTTGCCGGAGCCGGCGCCGGCCAGCACCAGGCAGGGGCCGTCGATATAGCGCACCGCCTCCTGCTGGCGGGGATTGAGCCGGCTCAGGCGCTGCTGGATGGTGGCAGGGGTATTCATCGCGCGAGCCTCGCAGGATCCACCGTGGCCGCACCGGGAAAGCCCAGCTGCCGCCAGGCCTCATAGACCAGCACCGCACAGGCGTTGGAGAGATTCAGGCTGCGGCTCTCCTCGCGCATGGGGATGCGCAGCCGCTGCGATTCGGGCAGGGCGTCGAGCAGCGCCTGGGGCAGCCCACGAGTCTCGGGGCCGAAGACCAGGGCGTCGCCTGCGCCGTAGGCCGGCTCATGATAGCCGGTGCGCCCCCGGGTCGACACGGCAAACACCCGAGCCGGTGCCGCCGCCTCCAGGTAGGCCTCCCAGCTGGGGTGAACCCGCACCGCCGCCCACTCGTGGTAGTCGAGCCCGGCCCGGCGCAAGCGCCTGTCGTCCAGCACGAAGCCCAGCGGCTCGATCAGGTGCAGGCGAAAGCCGGTGTTGGCGCAGAGCCGGATCAGGTTGCCGGTATTGGGCGGGATCTCGGGCTGGTAGAGAACAACATCGAGCATGGCGGCTCCAGTGGCGGCGGTAGAACGCAGGCGGGCCCCTTGACGGGGCCCGCTGGGCATCGGCGACGAGGCTGCGCCGGGGCGATCAGAAGCGCAGGCGCACGCCGACCTGGGCGCCACGGTCCAGGGTGCGAGTGCCGGTGTCGTTGTCGAAGTCGGCACCCAGCTGGCGCAGGCCGAGATAGCCGTCCACGTTGGGGGCGAAAGCGTAGCGGGCGCGCAGGCCGATCTCGTAGCCGTCGTCGAGGTCGCGGGTCGCGGCAACGCCGGGGGTATAGAAACCGTAGCCTCCCAGGGAGACCTCGGGCAGGTTGGGCAGGTAGACATAGCCATAGCCACCCAGCCCCAGGCCGCCGCCCTTGCCGTAATCGGTGTCGTACTGGGTCCAGCGTGCGCCGACACCCACCTCATGGTCGCGCGTGCGATTGGTCCCCATCAGCTGAGCGTGGAAGACGGTAGCATCCTCGCGATATTCGCTGTGCACTATCCCGCCGCCGAGGCTGATGCCGTCAACGATCTCTCCGGCCGCCTCGAACTGCACCGCGTCGGGCCCCAGGTTGAGGTCCAGGCTGGAGGAGGCCTGGGCCAGACCCGCGGCGCCCATCAGGGCCAGGCCAGTCAGCACTGCCAATGTGAATTTCATCTCGCTCTCCTTGTCATCGGCTCCCGTGGCGAACCCCGTTTCCATGAGGCCAGCGTCAGGCGCTGGCCACGCCGTAGCGGATGCGGTAGTCGCGAATGGCCTCGGCATGGCCGCGCAGCGCCTCGCCGGCATGCTCTTCAAGATAAGCCAGAACCATCTCCAGCGTCACGATGCTGATGACCGGCATGCCGTAGGCCGCCTCGACCTCCTGGATGGCGCTCTGGGCGCCGCTGCCGCGCTCCTGGCGGTCCAGGGCGATCACCACGCCGGCGGCGCGAGCGCCGGCGGCCTCGATCAGGCCCATCACCTCGCGGATGGCGGTGCCGGCGGTGATGACGTCGTCGATGATCAGTATATCACCGGAAAGCGAAGCGCCGACGATATTGCCGCCCTCGCCGTGGGCCTTGGCCTCCTTGCGGTTGAAGGCATAGGGCAGGTCGCGGCCGTGATGGTCGGCCAGGGCGACCGCGGCGGTGGCGGCCAGGGGAATCCCCTTGTAGGCGGGGCCGAAGAGCACGTCGAAGCCGGGGGCGCGGTCAACGATGGCCCGGGCGTAGAAGCGCCCCAGGCGGGCCAGGGCACCGCCGGTGCGAAACAGCCCGGCGTTGAAGAAGTAGGGGCTGACCCGGCCCGATTTCAGGGTGAACTCGCCGAAGCGCAGTACGCCCTGCTCGATGGCGAACTCGATGAATTCACGCTGGTAGTCCTGCAGCGCAGGCGTGCCGGAATGCTCCACTTCAGGCTCCTATCATCTTTATTGGCGCGGGCCATTTACCCAAACGTCGAAACGTCGGGTATCATACACGCGCGACGGTAAAGGGACCACGTATGAAAATTGCCACCATCAATGTCAACGGCATCCGCGAGGCGGTCGGTCGAGGCTTTCTCGACTGGCTGGCCGGCCAGGATGCCGATGTCGTCTGCGTCCAGAACCTCAAGGCCAAGAGCTTCGAGCTGGACGACAGCATTCTCTATCCGGAAGGCTACGAGGGCTACTTCCTCGACGCCGAGCAGGACGGCTTCTCGGGGGTCGGGATCTACTGCCGCAAGATCCCCAAGGCCATCATGTACGGGCTGGGCTTCCCCCAGTGCGACCATGAGGCGCGCTTCCTGCAGGCGGACTACGACCGCTTCAGCATCGCCAGCTTCCTGATGCCCGATGGCAGCGACCTCGCCGCCAAGCAGGCCTTCATGGCCCAGTATCAGGAGTACCTGAGCAAGATGGCCCGCAAGCGCCGCGAGTACATCATCTGCGGCACCTGGCACATCGCCCACAAGACCATCGACCTGGAGAACTGGGCCGACAACCAGGACACCCCCGGCTTCAAGCCCGAGGAGCGCGCCTGGATGGACCAGGTCTTCGGCCCCACCGGCTTCATCGACTGCTTCCGGGAGATCAACCGCGACGCCGGCGAGTACACCTGGTGGCCCAAGCTTGACCAGGAGGTGCCGCGCTCACGCCAGGAGGGCTGGCGCATCGACTACCAGGTGGTGGGCCCCAACTTCCGGCGCCACGTGGTGGACGCCTGGATCGACTACGACGCCAACTTCTCCGAGTTCGCGCCGCTGATCGTCGAGTACGACCTGCCGATCTGACCCCCTCTCCGTCGCCGTTCCGGCCCTCCGGAACGCATCACGCCGGCCTTGATGGCCGGCGTGATGCGTTGGGGGAGCCTGCTAGGCGCCCTTCGCCTTCTGCTCAGCGCGGAATGCCCAGGGCCTCGCGCTGGTGGTCGAAGAGCTGGGCACCGGCATTCTCGGCCAGCTCCAGCATGGCGTTGAGCTCGGCGCGGCTGAAGGAGCCCTTCTCGGCGGTCCCCTGCACCTCGATGAGGCTGCCGTTCTCGGCCATCACCACGTTCATGTCGGTATCGGCCCCGCTATCCTCCGGATAGTCCAGGTCCACCACCGGCACCGCCTTGAAGAGCCCCACCGACACCGAGCTCACCAGCTGCTGGAAGGGGTCGCCCTTGATCAGCTTGTTGCGCTGCAAATAGCGGATGGCGTCCACCAGGGCCACGCAGCCGCCGGTGATGGAGGCGGTGCGGGTGCCGCCGTCGGCCTGGATGACGTCGCAGTCCACGGTAATGGTGAACTCGCCGAGCTTCTTGAGGTTCACCGACGCCCGCAGGGAGCGGCCGATCAGCCGCTGGATCTCCAGGGTGCGGCCGCCCTGCTTGCCGCGGGCCGCCTCGCGGCCGCCGCGGGTGTGGGTGGCCCGGGGCAGCATGCCATACTCGGCGGTCACCCAGCCCTGGCCCTTGCCGCGCAGCCAGCGCGGCACGCCGGGCTCGACGCTGGCATTGCACAGCACCTTGGTGTCGCCGAACTCCACCAGCACCGACCCCTCGGCGTGACGGGTGTAGTCGCGGGTCAGGCGGATCTCGCGGGGCTGTTCGGGCGCGCGCCCGCTGGGGCGACGGAACTGAGTAGACATAACACCTCGTGGGCTTGGGTTCAGGAATCGATGGGGCCTCATTCTACACCCTCGGGCCGCCCTCCCGGCGAATCGGGTACACTGCTGGCCCGTTCGATTCTCAGCGCCACCTCAGGAGTCCTCGCCATGGTGCACAGCATGACCGCCTTCACCCGCCAGGAGCACGCCGCCGCCTGGGGCAGCCTGCAGCTCGAGCTGCGCTCGGTGAACCAGCGCTACCTGGAGCCCCACTTCCGCCTGCCGGAGAGCCTGCGCGACCTGGAACCGGCCTTCCGCGAGGCGCTCCGCGCCCGACTGGCCCGAGGCAAGGTGGAGGTGAGCCTTCGCTATGAGCCAGCCGGCAGCGCCTCCGGCCTCGCCGTGAACCCGGCGCGGCTGGCCGAGCTCGCCGGCGCCCTGGCCGAGGTGCGCCAGACCGTGGCCGACGCCACGCCCCCCGACGCCCTGGCGCTGCTCGACTACCCCGGCGTGCTGGAGAGCTCCGGCCCCGACCCGGAGGCGGTCAAGGCCGCGGCACTCGCCCTGTTCCGCACCGCCCTGGACGACCTGGCCGCCGGCCGCGCCCGGGAGGGCGAGAAGCTCGCCGCCCTGATCCGCGAGCGGCTCGTCGCCATCCAGGCCCAGGTGGGCGAGGTGCGCGCCCTGCTGCCGGAGATCCTCGAGCGCCAGCGCGCCCAGCTGCTGGAGCGGCTGGCGAGCGTCCGGGCCGAGCTCGACCCCCAGCGCCTGGAGGCGGAGCTGGCCCTGCTTGCCCAGAAAGCCGACGTGGACGAGGAGCTCGACCGCCTGGACACCCATGTGGCCGAGGTGGAGCGCCAGCTGACCCAGAAGGGACCAGTGGGCCGGCGCCTGGACTTCCTGATGCAGGAACTCAACCGCGAGGCCAACACCCTCTCCTCCAAGTCGGTGGTGGCCAGCACCACCCGCTGCGCGGTGGAGCTCAAGGTGCTGATCGAACAGATGCGCGAGCAGATCCAGAATATCGAGTAGGGTCCACGGCCATCCTAGGAAATCCACAAATTCATGATTTTTATAGAAAATTAACGGAGATTGGTCCAGGGTCATCCACCAAAATCTAGCTTAAGCCAGCGCCAAGTGGGTAGTACAATGGGTAGTACATCGGCGTACTACCCACCATAAAGGGCAATTTCTCCCATGAGTACTACCCACTTCAAACGCCCACCCTTGGATAGAACCACCTCTCTCAGGAACACTCCCCTCCCGCTATATAGACCAAAAATCCATATAAAACAGAAAACTAAATCTTTCCAGCCCGCCCTGACAGCCACACAATCGAACACTCGTTTCAAAAATTTCAAGTCACGCTATGGGAGGGGATGATGGGAAACTTTACCGCCAAGAAAGTCCAGGCCCTGGTCAAGGAAGGCACACCGGGACGCTACAGCGACGGCCACGGCCTGTACTTGATGATTCCCAAGAGGGGCGCTCCCTACTGGATGTATAGGTATACGATCGCCGGAAAGCGGCGTGCGCTGACACTGGACAAGTACGCTCAGCTCTCCTTGGCCGATGCTCGCCTGAAGGCAGCAGAAGCCCAGAAGGCCATCCGTGACGGCGTTGACCCCGTCGAAGAGCGAAAGCGGCAAGAGCAGATCCTGATCCACACCGTCAGCGAGCTGTTCGATGACTGGTACCACGATCTGGAGAAGCGCCTGAAGCACCCGCGTATCCCGAAGCGCATCTTCGAAAAGGAGGTCGCCCCATCCATTGGGCATCAGACCTTGGAGAACGTCACCCCCATGGACGTGCGCGGCATCATCCGCAAGGTTGCCAGCAGCGGGCGCCCGGCCATCGCCAATGACACCCTGATGTACCTGAAGCAGCTGTTCAATCACGCCATCAAGCTAGGGCTACTCACCTACAACCCGGCAGCAGCCTTCAGCGTCAACGACGCAGGCGGCATCGAGAAAAGCCGTGACCGCGCTCTTACAGTCGATGAGATCCACCAGGTCTTTCAAATCTTTAGGGACAACCGGGAGAGCTTCACCCGTGACAACTACCTCGCATGCGCGCTGCTGCTCGTCCTGGGAGTGCGCAAGACCGAGCTGACGGAGGCCCAGTGGACCGAGTTCAATTTGGAGGACGGACAGTGGCACCTCTCACCTGAACGAAGCAAGACAGGTCGGGGAATCATCATCCCCCTGCCCCCTCAAGCTGTGCGCTGGCTGGAAGAGCTCAAGGTTCGCGCCTTTGACTCGCCCTACGTTTTCCCCAGCCGCCGCAGCAGCAAGCGGCCACACATGGGGAAAGACACCCTGAACCGCGCCATTGCAAAGCTGTTCGGCAAAGAGCCCGGCAAGAAGCTGCAGCCAGAGAACAGGATGGGCAACATCGCTGAATTCACGGTGCATGACCTACGCCGAACCTGCCGAAGCCTGCTTGCAGCCGCCGGCGTTCCGGGCCATATCGCCGAGCGCTGCCTGAATCACAAGCTCAAGGGCATAGAAGGCATCTATGACCGCCATGACTATTTTGAAGAGCGGAAGGAGGCCCTGAACCAAGTGGCGGCGCTGGTGGCGCCTGCCATCAACGGAGTTCAAGGGAAATACTCGGTGGACCAGAACCTTACAGATACAGCCTAAACTCACCCCATCGGTTTGGGGTGAGATGCTCTGCGATCGTAGATTCAGAAAATCTTCGGAACAACCTATCAAATGACCTGCGCTCCAGCTCCCGGATTGAGCCTGATGCTCCCGCTACCCCCACCATGTGGACGAAATCACACTGGCCCACATGATCGAGAACAAGGCAGTGTCACGCGTTCAGGTGCTCCAACGACTGGCGCAGCGTGGTAGGTGACGTTGAAACCTTTCCAGAACAATCAGAACGGAGTAGCATCCACGGCAATGGTGACATTTTCAGCCCGGCATTTTACTGAATATCGGCTCAATCTTATTTAATACTTTTTCTCTATCATGCTCGAGCTGAAGGCCCTCACTGCTTCACGATTATCTACGATGAACCAAAATATAGACGCAGAAAGTATGGCACCCTCCTTCACCAGCTGTGCCGCCCGCTACATCATGTCTCGCCGTCGCAGCTGGCGAAATGCCAAGCATGCACGGCAGTGGGTCAGTACCCTGAAGACCTACGCCCGGCCGGTGATCGGGGCCAAGCCGGTCGATGAGGTCACCACGCAGGACGTCCTGAAGATCCTGTCACCGATCTGGACTAGCAAGACCGAGACGGCCAAGCGGGTGCAGGGGCGAATCGAAAACGTCCTCGACTACGCTGCGGCGCACAACTACCGCGATCCCGTGAACCCGGCCCGCTGGCGTGGCCACCTTGACGAGCTGCTGGCCAAGCCCTCAAGAGTCAAGAAGGTGACCCACCATCCGGCTATGCCTCACGAGGAGATTGCCGCCTTCATGGCTAAGCTTCAGGGCTATACCAGCATCTCCTCCAAGGCACTGCAGTTTTTGATCCTGACAGCGACACGCACCTCAGAAGTCCTACACTCAGAGTGGTCAGAGATCGCCCTCGACAACAAAGCCTGGACGATACCAGCAGACCGAATGAAGGCGCGCCGTGAACATCGAGTGCCGCTGTCTCGACAGGCGATGGCACTGATCAATGAGCTGCCAAGGGTAAAGGGCAACCCTTATGTGTTTCCCGGTGCGCGCTACGGGCGCCCTCTGTCTAATATGGCTATGCTGCAATTGATGCGCAGCATGGGCTACGGTCTTGACGGCGAGCTTGGTGATTACGTCCCGCATGGCTTCCGCTCGAGCTTTCGGGACTGGACAGGTGGGGTGACCAGCTACCCCCGATACGTCGCCGAAATGGCGCTGGCCCATACGATCGAAAACAAGGTGGAGGCAGCTTATAGGCGCGGCAACCTGTTCGAAAAACGGCGGGCGATGATGCAGGAATGGGCAGACTACGTTGCGCCCTTTGAGCAACCCGGGCTATTCGGCCTAGACTTGGCAGAGCTTAACAAGCCTGGGTGGACCCCAAAATAATTCGCGAACCACTGATCACTTGCACACAGAAGATTACCAAAATGACTTATCAGGAAATAAAACAAAGCATTCAATCTGCTACAGAGAACCAGAGCGAGCATATTACGCTTACCTCTGCTGCACACGAGCTAGGCATCGACTTGAACTCAAGGCTTGAAAGGTCCGCATTTGCCAAGGCCATTGCATCCCACAAACTTACTATAAGCGTTGTCCCAATCAAAAAAATAGAAACAAAGCTTAGAATATCCAAAGACAAAAAACCCTCTCTTTTAATATTTAACTTAAGAGAGGACCCTCTGGCTTTGGATCTTGGGGATCTTCTTGGCTTTAAACCAAGAAACCAAGACATAGAAAAAGTTATAACAAATGACAATCTTGAAGACACAGAACTCCCCCACATACTCAGCTTTGATTATGCGCTAAAAAAGGACTTTTCTCCGACTTTCCCCGGATGGTTAGCAAATTCTCATAAGCCCAGGCATCCAAACAAGCCATCACTTATATACGATGAAAAATTGGAATATTTACCCCATTATAGATACCATGAATTTTACATTGAAACATCGAATCTCAAAAACAATATGTCTGATGAAAAAATCTACCTCGTAGCAAAAGAATTCAGGGAAGAAAAATCCTCGATTAAACAAGATACATATAAATTAATAGATGACGTTTACGGATATTTCTACCCAGACCCTAGCAACGCTGGCGACTATGAAATCAACGAGTGGTCTAACGATCTCATCAAAGATCTTAATTGTGCATTTTACCACTTGAGGAAAATAAACCAAAACCACGAGCTAAAAGAGAAGCTTGAAGAAAATAAAATAAGCATAGAGGCAGTCTTAAAAAGATGGTTTAAAGAGCGATGGGCAGGCAAAAAAGACTTATGGAAGGACAGCGATGAAAAAGCTTATCGCTTGATATCTGATCATTCTGTCAAAATCAATCTCCACGAATTTTCCATAACAGAAGAGTGCAAGAGAAGGAACCAACCAGGCGCCACTGACGCCATGATACTTATAGACTTATTAGCGGAGAGCAATTTCAAAAAAAAGAGAGACTGCTATAGAAATAAAAAAAACTTTATACCTGCTTTTAATAAGGCAATATCTGTGAGAGCCAAAGAGCTCGGGCACAACATTTACAGCATCGCGAAAGCAAAGTAAAAAACCCTGGCTTTCAGGCATATGTAAGTGCCTGCTCAGAAGAAAAAACGCATGAATTTTTCGTAACTGCATGATTTCATTGCCGCGCAGTGCGCGAAAACTTAAGCGCAGGTACTTATAGATTGGGCTGACAAGCTTCATCCTACTTTCGTGGTGCCGAGTGACTGACTACATCTTTGGAAAAAAGTCCGGCAACCGGGCCTGCATCAACCGACAACGCGGGCACAGTGCGATTGGGATGATCAGCCTGGAGGCCTTCGAGGCCCGAATCGCTTAGACCGGTGCCCACCAATGCTGGGTACAATCAGAGCCGTGAAACCCGACCACTCAGGACATACTGGCAGCTGACTCTCTCAACCTCCTCGCGACCTCATGCCCCGTGCGGCTGTCCTTCTTCATATCACCCAGCTGACGGTAGATCACGTCGCGCGTTGCTGTGAGCAGCAGAGGGTCGGCATCGACCTGAAGACCGGCAGCCTTCTCACGAACGGGCCATAGCAACGTGTCCTTCAAGGCCAGCATGCCATTGCGATCCGGTGCATCGAACTTGAGGTGCACTCGTTGGCCATGGCGCTGGCTAACATCGCCTCGGAACCGGTCCAGTTCTGCTATCTGGTTATTGGGAGTATCCGGGGTGGGTTTGAGCTTCTGCTCGGCCAGGCTGGCGGCCGCGGCGTCAAGCATCACCTTCTGCTGTCGGCCGACACGATCATCCTGACGCCCCGGCAGCCGCTGCACCCGAGGCACCAGCTCGATCTCCCCACCCTCAGACAGCTCACTTTCCAGAAGGTCATCCGTGGTCGCCCAGCGTTGGCCACCGAGCTGCAGTGCCGAGAGTGGCTTGCGCGCATTCCATGCCGCCAGCACGGCCTCGTAGGGCTGCAACATGTAGTCGAGCAACTTCTCGAAGACGGGGTCACCGTAGGTGGCGAAATGCAGGCGTCGCCGGTCCTCGGCACCCAGCCCATGCTCGAATAGTTCACGAGAAGTAGTCAGCAGCGTGTCGCGCGGTACGCCTGGAACGTCCACGAGGCGGAAGGCATCACCGTGGGCGAAGCTCTCGATGCCGCCTCCCAGTGCCTTCAGGTAGGCACTCTCGCTGATGATTCGCCAGATACTTTCCAGTGAAGCCGGCAGCGGCTCACGGCGCTGCTGTGCCTCCAGATGCTCGTAGGCGGCCTTCTGCTCCTCGGCCTTGAACTCGGTGAGCTGTTGTCGCTCCTGGATCCGCTTCGCGTGCTCCTGCGCCCGGCGAATCAGCTCCTCCTCGTCGATCTTGCCCTCTTCCCCCTCGGCCTTGGCGTAGTCCTCGAAGTCCTCGGGCTGGATGGGCAGAAGCGAGAATTGCAGCTCCCCGGAAACGGTCAACGCCTCGCGGAAGCGTTTTACCAAGCGTGAGTAGACCACCTCCTCAACGCTGCCCTGATAGAGATAGTTCAGCACGTGGATCTGAGTGTGGTGCTGGCCGATGCGGTCAATACGACCGATACGCTGCTCCAGCATCATGGGGTTCCAGGGAAGGTCGAAGTTGATCAGCAGGTCGGCGCTCTGCAGGTTGAGGCCCTCGGCAGCAGCGTCGGTGCACAGCAGGATATCAATGTTGCCCGCCACGAAGCGCTGCTTGATGGTGGTACGGTCCATCCGTTCCGGCTGGAATTCCCCGGCTCGCCGGAGTGTGCCACCGGCGCCGGAGAAGGTACCGATCGGACAACCCGGCAGCCGCCGGCGCAGCTCCCAATGCAGGTACTCCATGGTGTCGGTGTAGCGCGTGAACAGCACCAGCTGACGGACCCGGTCGCTGCTATTGATGCGCCGCTGGTCGATATGCTCCAGCAGCTGACGCATCTTGCGTGGCGTGGAGGGTAGCTTGTCCATGGTGGCAATCAGCCGCGACACGGCGCCCTGCTCCCAGGTCAGGTCACTCTCTGTGCGGTGCTTAAGCACCAACCCCTCCACCTCATCGTCTCTCAGCTCTTCGAGTTCTTCACGTGAGCCATCCGTGGTCGCGACCTGCTGCGCCTTGTGGTCAAGCGTCTGCTGGATCTTGTCCAGGCGTCGCTTCAGTGAGCAGTGCAGCGCATGGAAGGACGAGGCGAAGCGTAGCCGCAAGAAGCTCAGGTAGAAGCCGATGGCGGCGCGCTGCCGGCCCTCCTCCATGTTGGCAGCCATATGACTTGCCAGGTCGGCGCAGTACTCCTGCAGCTGGTCGTAGACCTCCCGCTCGACGCCGCCAAGCGGAATGATGCTGGGGGCAACCTCACGCCAGGCAAGGTTGGCGTTAAGCAGCCCCTCACGCTGATAGGCGCGCAGCAGCGAGCGTGTGTGCCGCAGCATGCTGCGCCCCAGCGGTGCCAACAGGCTCAGCGCCGGCTGCACCTCATCCCAGATCATCGGCTCCAATGAACGATCAGTGAAGTCCTCCAGTCCAGTTTTACCGAACGGGCTCAGCACATGCTCATTGACGAAGTGCCACTGCTCCGGAGAAGAGCTCCGCACATTGTTCAGGTAGCGACACAGCCATTCGCCTTCATAATGAGCCATCGGCTCCTGGTGGATCAGCTTGTCGCGCACCCGGTAGAAGATTTCACACAGATCCTCGGAGAACTGGACAGCCCCGGCGGAAGGCATCAGCTTCAGCAGATCGAAGGCTTCCACGCGGTTGAGCTGCATCGGCGTGGCGGTGGCCAGCAGCAGAGTACGCGACTTTCCATATAGCGCACCCTGCAGCTCCTGGTAGAGCTTGTTGAAGCGCGGCATGACGGTCTGGTTGTCAGGCGTCTGGCGCCGGGCCTTGTGGGCCTCGTCCACCAGCACCAGGTCGGTCTCGGGAAGATTGGCCAGCAGCCTACCGCCGTGGCGGTTGATCACCAATCCAGTCGAGATGATCTCCAGCGGTGCATCGAACATCTGGCCCTGCCCTTGCTCCGGCTCGCCATCCAGCAGGTCGATACGCTCCCAGCGCCCCTTGCGGCTAGTGCGCCTGACAAAAGGCAGATAGAACTTCTCGGCCATCTCCACCAGCCACTGCGAGGTCAGCGAGGCCGGCGCAAACACCCGGATGGTGCTGGCACGGCCACTCAGCCACAGAGCCCGGAAGGCCAGCCCGGCTTCGATGGTCTTGCCAAGGCCTACCTCGTCACACAGCAGATGGTTGCGGGGGTAGGTCTCCAGCAGGCGATTGGCAACGAAGCGCTGATGCGGCCAGGGCTCGATGGGCGTGGTTTCGATGGCGACACGCTCCCCGCCCGGCAGCAGGGGCGCGAGTCGCAGCATGGCGAAGCGAAGCCTCTCGGCAAAGCTCGGTGTGAGCTCATCCTTCTCTCTCACCTGCCTCGGGTGAGTACTCATCGGCGTGCCATCAATCTCGAACAGGCTGCCGGCGTTGCGGGCAATCTTCACCAGTTCGGCCTCGACCGCCTCGGGCAGTGAAAAGGTCCTGATCGCCGGATGGTTGCCCTGCCACAGCGCCTTGAAGTTACGGTGCTTCTGAGGGATCGCCTTTCTCCCCCAGTCTTCCCATGACGGATGCACATTAATGTTCTCGGCATTGATAGCCAGCGCCGTCCTGGACTCGTTGAGCGAGCCGGAAATGTAAAGCTCATCCTGGCCATCGCCGAGAATCGCCCACTTCTCATGCAGGTAGCCATCCTGGGCGTAATCCAGAGGTTGCGGTGATCCATCCTTGGCATGCACCCGCAGGCCAACGCGAATGCTGAGGTAGCCATTGGCCACCATCCACGCCAGCAGCTCGACACCATGTCGCATGGCAGAAGGCCACTGTTGAGTCGATGCCAGCTCCGCCAGCATGGCCTGGCTGGCACGCTGCTCGTCCCCTTGCAGGATTGCTGCCGCATCATCGGGATCGAGCTGCATCCCGACCACGAAGCGCGCCTCCCCGCCATTCTCGATGAAGCGCGAAAACCCCTGAGATGCTGCCGCCAGCGACGAAGAGCTGAAGTAGCCGGCGACACGGTCGTAGCGCGTCGCCCGGCTCAGCGCCGGAATGTAGAAGTCGTGCAGCACATCCACCAGCTTGCCGTCTTCCCGGATATCGGAGGTGGCGTAGCTCGGTTCCCAGGGGTAGTCGCGTAATGGCATGAAGGCCTCCTTGCTTGGTGAAGAACCGGATCCTATGGGTTGGTTAGCGATGCCAATTCATTCCACTCCAGCGCCCTTGACCGCCAGTGCTCCTCGATCTGCTGGACAAAGTCAGGGTGCACCAGCTTCGCGCGACGCTCGCACCACTCAGGGCCATCCTGTCGAATCACGATGCCTTCCAGCTTGCCTTCCCGGTAACCGCTGCGGCCATTGCGCACCAACGCTTCCAGCTCCCTGGCAGTAAAGCGCCCGCTCTTCAACAGGGACACGGTAGCCAGGCCAAGCCGCGCGGCCAGCTCATTGCGCCGCTCCCGGTTCCAGAAGCGCCGGGCCTGGCGGTCGTAGACATCGAAGACCAGGAACCAGTCCGGCAGGCTGGCGTAGTCGAGGGAGTGGCGTGCGGCACACCACTCCCCGAAGAGGATGACATGCTCGGGCAGGTGAGCCTGGAAACTGGCCAGGTGCTGCATGAGCCACTGGTTGAGTCGCGAGAACTGTCCGCGAAACGGGGGCTCCAGATAGGCCCCGCGGTTTTGGGCACGCAGCAGGCCGTTCTCTCCCCAGGAGATCCCCAGGTTCGCGCCATCCAGCTTCTCCTCCACCAGCACCTCGCCCGCGAGCAGTGCCTCTACCTCGGGAGGGTCCAGCAGCTTGTCGTCGCGGGGCTCCCCCTCTCCCAGCCAGGCAAGGTGCGGGGTGTGGGGGAAACGGAAGAAGTCACTCATCTGGTGGAAACTCGGGCATGGTCTGGTTGGGAAACTTCTGCGCGTAGAAGCGCCCCACGTCCTCGGGACAGACGAAGCGGAAATGCACGCCAGCCTGAGACAGCGGCTGCCACCAGTTCAGCCATTTGCAGTCCGCGGCCTGGAGGATGGGCGGGTTCTCAGCATCGGCCGCCGCCACGGCGATAAACTTGCGATCCGGCGGGTCGAATTCACGCTGAAGCGCATGGTCGGGGAATTCCTCGAACCAGTCATCGGCACTCTCGGTAACCGACACCTCGGCGACGTGCTTGGGATTAGCCTGCTGCCGCAGCAGATACTTGAGAAAGACATCACCAGGCTCCTTCTGACCGCGGTTCGGGTTTAGCTTGTGATGGTACTCGCCGAGGATGCGCCACTCGTCATCGATCACCGTGACCCCACTCTGGCGCAGGCTATCGAGCGCCTCGATGCAGGTGATCACGCACTCCTCCGAGATATCCGTATGGTCACGGTTTGCTACCAACAGCACGTTGGTATCGACCACGGCTCGCCTCATGCGCCTCTCCCCTGTGCCTTCTTGACCTTGCGCTTCTTCGCGGCTGCCAGCGCCCGCTGGGTGATGTCCTCCATGTCATCGCCGAAGAAGTCGTCAGGCCAGTTCTCGATATCCCCGTACTCGTTGAGCCGCAGCGGCTCCAGGTGGGCACCCTGACGATTGCGCGTCACAAAGTAGATCGCCACGTCGTCGGGCGACACCTCGCCTTCGGCGATGCGTCGCTGCAACCGGTTGAGGAAGTGCTCGGAGTGGCTTTCGATGATCAGCTGGGTGTTACGGTTCTCGCCGTTCTCTCGCGCATGGATTGCGCTGATGAAAGCATCCGCCAGATTGGCCTGAACGCGCGGATGGAGGTGGATTTCCGGCTGCTCCATCCACAACACCGAGTTCGGCGGGGCATAGAAGGCCTGCACCAGAGCCGGCAGGATCTGCGAGACGCCGAACCCGACATCGGTCAGCTTCACCCAGGGCGCACCGGCATGGGCCTGGATCAGCACCTCATACTCCTTGCGCCCTTTCGCAATGGGCTCGACCTTGAACTCATGGATGATGCCCAGGTTCTTCAGCCAGCCGGCGATAAAGGCGTCGAAGGGTTGATACTTCTGCTTGGGCCCGCGGTTGAGCTGCCGCCCCTGTTGGGTAGCGGCCAGTATCGCCGGAATGGTCAGCTCACCTTCGGCCCCCACATCGGGCGGAGTATCACCCGACCAGGGGTAGACGCGCTTGGGCGGGCTGCGCAGTGGGCCGAGGTGGTAGAAGTTCTCCAGCAGCTGCTCGGCTTCCAGCACGAAGTCGGTCAGGAAGTGCGCGTTCTGGTAACGCGACAGCGTTTTGTCCGAGAAGCGGTAGAACTTCTCCGGCGATTCGACGCCCCAATTCCGGCCCTGGGCATGAACCAGACGCAGCGGCTCGCACTTGAGAAATGCCTTACCGTCACGGCGCCCATGCCGAACCTTTAGCACCTCGTCATCACCTTGGCCCAGGGTGTAGGAGAACTGTCGCGTCTCGGGCTGCTGTGCCTTGCTGGCCCCGATCTCCGCCTCCAGGGTGAGCTCATCGCCACAAAAGGTCTGGTCAGGATTGAGGATGTCGCTCAGCTCAAGTGGCTTGCGGCTCTTCCAGCTCAGCGAGAAGCCCAGCGCCTGGTTCAGGTCGTGGTCATGCAGGCAGTCCTCGAAGGTGCCCAGATCGATCAGCGAGTTGTCGTCGCCCAGGTGCAGGGAACGCTTGCGATCGGTCAGCAGTGCCGTCTGCTTAAGGGCCATCAGCAGATGACCCAGGCTCGACTTGCCTGAGCTGTTGGTGCCGAAAATGACCGTCAGCGGCGCCAGGCGCATGGGCCCGGTGTCCCGCCAGGCCTTGAAGTTCTGCAGTCGCAGCTCAGTAAGCATGGGCCTCTCTCCTTATAGCTCGTAATCGATCAGCTGGGCTTCGCGCTTGAGCTCGTCGTCGCGGCACTCCTTGGCCCACACCTTGAGCAGGCCGCGCAGGGCGTCGCTGTCGCGCTTGCCGTGCTCGCTGAGGTAGTTACGCGCAGCCACGATGCCACCTTCACGATGCGTCACGATCAGCCCACCGAGCACGTCCCAGAGCGTCTGGGGGTTCTCCAGGCGGGCGGAGGCGCGCTCTTCGGGCTTGAGCAGGCGCAGCTTGTTACCACGGATGGCCAGCGGGGCGGCACGCTCGTCCTCGCCGACGTTGGCGTAGGCCACCATGTCGTCGCTGACGCGATAGTTACCGTTGCGGTTCTGCAGGCGGAAGTTGAGCGAGCGGCTCATTTGCAGCGCGTCATCGAAGGCGAAGTCGCCAAGGCCGTTGATGCCGAGGGCGATCACCGCAAGGCGAGATTCGGCATCCAGGTCATCAACGGTGACCAGACCACCGGAGAGGCGGCTGACCTCTTCTTCTGCCACCACCCGGGCCGCTTCCTGCATCGCACGTGTCGGCGGCACCTCGTCATCGCCATCCTGAACCGGCCAGTGGGCAGAGTAGACGCGCAGCGCACGACCCCAGGAGGCGATCATCCGGTCGACGGGGTTGAGCTTGAGGCGCTCGAACTCGCCTAGACCTTTGCGTACCGCAGCTTCCAGTTTGCCCTTGACCTCGTAGGCCCAGCTGGAGGGTTCGCGCTCACGGCGGTCTGCCGGGCGACAGGCGATAAAGATCGTTGAGGCTGCCGAGGCCACATTCATTTGGTGGGTGGAATAGCCACCCTCCGACTCAACCGGCATACAGGCTGTAATATCCCAGCCAGACTGAATTAACGCATTAGTCAGTGTTTCCCAGGCATCTGAGCTCTTGTGGGTAAACATTACGGTCATAATGCCATCGTTTTTTAAAACACGACGACATTCTAGATAAATCTCATATATCAGTTTTTCATATCTCAGCTTCGCCTCCTGTGCACCCCCTGCATAGGATGAGTCTGCGATAGCTTCACTATCTTTATCAGTCAGCTCATCATCAAACCAGCCAGGATACAAGTCATTCAGCGAGCGCTTTTGCCAGACATAATAGTAGTCTGCGAGCTTTGCATACGGCACATTATCATAATACGGGGGATCCATTACTATTGCATCGACTGAAGCTGTCGCGACGGTAGGCATGTGTGAACCGGAGCCTTTTATAGTCACAACATCACTTTCAGAAATACCGGCCGCATGACGATTCTTTACCAAGCCGAAGATTGCTCCGTAACCATCAACGACTTGAGAAATCGCCCATTTAAACCCTGAGCTAGGACCTGACGCAACCATCTCACCAAAGGTCCATTTTATGGAATAATCATGTCGACCAAAAGTTCCTTTGATAACACCTCTAGTAAATTCCCACCGAGTCTGCTTGCTGTTGTAGTCGACTATTTTGTCAATTGCCAACTGCAAATATGTAACAATTGCACGTGCGTACTCTCGATCCAGCTCTTGAAGTAGATCTTTCTTTATGTCACCAAGGCACTCCATAGCTGTCAGATGACCTAAAATCTGACGCGGAGTAAAAAGATCTGACCAAGTCAAAAAGCCATATTGGTGAAGCTGGCTCTGCTTGCATGGTGATGGTGTTGTCTCAAGAGGGATAAGACCTTTCATCTCAAACTCAAGGCGACGCTCCTCCAGCTCCTGCTCTGCCGCCTTAAGGGCATCCAAATCCACTTGATTGGCAGCACGGAAGTAGCGCACCTTGGCTGTCTTGATCTCACCCTTCCGCTCACCTGATGCGAAACGCTGCACCTTGCCATGTTTGTCGAGCTTGGGCTCTAAGCGGATGCCGACTACGCAGTAGAGCACATCCTTCCATTTCCCCAGCTCAGACTCGCCACAGGCCTGACGTTTGATTTCATCACCTGAGATCGCCTGATGGCAGTGGACGCACTGGCCTACACCGCGAGTGACGGTGCCTGCATCCAGGTCTTCGCCGTTGGGACCGCGATTACCGCTGGTCACCTCAAAGGGCTCGAAGCGCACCGTTCTGTCAGGCTGGGGCTTGACCGCCACGCCCCACTTGTCACCCACCTTGGAAAGCCATAGGGAGTTAAGTAGAGGTGCATCGCCCGAACAGTGGGGGCAGGTCACCTGACGACAATAAAGATATGACGCATCCCGATTAACTGCTTCAGGATGTGACAGATCGATTTCGGCATCGCAGCTAGGAAAAAAAGGCCTCATCCTTGCGTCGAGAGTAGACTCAAGACGCTCTCCCCAGTGCTGAATATCCTTCAGCAATTCAGAGCCAAAACGAGCTGGATAATCGAGAGTGGCCTTGAGGATCACGCTGGCAACAGGGTTAAGCTCGTTGGCGATGACCTTATGACCTAGTCGGAGTGCTTCGAAAGGAATGGAACCACCGCCCGAGGTAGGATCCAGGATCACCTTGGGATCTTTGGTAAGCGGTGCCGCATTCTGGTACGCACGGTCATAGCCATAAAGGTTGGGTACCCTCACTCCAGCCTGTTTGGCAAGCTCCATTAGCTCCTTGAACCAAGCTGGGTCGCCCATTTCTTCATGAACATGGAGCCATTCACCCTGCTGTGGCAAATAAGGAAAGTCCTGAACTAGCAGTTGCCATTTCTGTATCGATTCTTCCTCTGCAAGCTCAGGTGTCTTGTTGAGCATCTCCCCAATTAAGGCCTGCTGCTCATAACGTGCTTCCTGCTCTTTGATCAAGGCACGGTGAATGACGCCATCCACTTCCAGTATCGCTTGACCATCCTGCACAGTGACGCGATCACGAAGCTTAGCTTCATTCAGCACCCAACCAACACCACCCACTTCGGCTACTTGCAGTCGAATACCAAGGCCTTTAACAAACTCCTCGGAGTCGGCATCAGCAGGCAGCAGAGACGCCAGGATGGCCGCACGGCTGGGCGTCAGGGGGCGCCGAGCCCACCAGACATGCAGGTAATAGAGCGGCGGCAGTGCCGAGCTGGCACCGCGCTCACGCTGGGTCTCCGCCCCCACCTGGTGGCAGGGAAAGCCGGCTTCGATCAGGCGCTGGTCGTTGCTGAAATCCATGGTGCTGCTTCCTTGTAAAGCGACAGCCAGGCGGCGGGCCTGGCTGATGATGTCGGCGGCGCAAAGCGCCCAGTTACCTTGCGTGCCTGGCGGTATCCGCCGGGCAGCTTCTGTCTCTTTGCTCAGCCGCGAGCACGCACCTTCTCCAGGATGCGTGGCACCCGCTTGTCGCCGGCCTCACCGCACAGCAACATGCGCAGCCCGCTGGTGGCCCAGCTGCGCAGGGCCGGGTCGGCGGTGGTGACGTTGGCCAGCCAGTAGACGGCTTCTTCCCGGGAGAACATCGCTACCCGGCGGCCGATCAACTCGATGCGGTCGATGTCCTTCACCTTGCTCTGCAGGCGGAAGAACAGCGCCAGGCGGGCGCCGGCGGCCTCATCCAGGGGGAAGTTGAGATCACTCCGCTTGAGCCCCTGGGTGGACATATAGCTCTCCAGGCCAAGGGGAATCCCCTGCTCGTCCTTCACCTCTTCCAGGATGCGCTTGAGCACCGGCAGGCAGGCGCGCACGCTGTCGCCATGCAGGGTGCCTCGCTCCACATGCTTGGCGCGCGGGTTGGTGAGCCCTTCTATGTCGTCACGGTCCTCAGGGGCGATGCGCTCCTTGATGATCAGCACCGGCGGCGGCAGGTCCTTGTGGCGCGTAAGGCGCAGCGCATAGGGCGAGCGTTTGGCCAATTTGGCCAGCTGAGCCTCATCGGCCTGGTGACTCTTGCGGCGCGCGCGGGGGGCCGCCTTCTTTGCGGTAGTGGCCATCGACGGTGATTATCCTTCCAGTTGCTCTAGCATCTTGGTGAACTTGCAGTTCGGGTCTAGCTCACCCAGCGTCAGGCGTACCTGATGTTGCTCGGTGGTGAACTTCAGGCGGCTGTTCAACGCTGAAAACAGCGCTCGGCTCTCGACCAGGGCGCCTACCGTGGTTTGGCTAAAAAGCAACTGGAAAGGACCCTTATCGGGGGTTTCCGCGCGGACCTGCAGCGTCTGCACCTCGGTCTTCGACTGGGCCAGTCCGGTGCCGGAGAGCAGGTTGAACAGCTGCTTGATTTTCTCTGGCGTACGCAGCACGAAGGATCGGTTTTCCACCTTGGGCTTGGTGATCCATCCGCGGGCTTGGGCCGTCTGGTAGGGCACCACGATGCCGCTGGTGACCCCGCCCACCGGCACGCTGTCACCGGTCATCGCTTGCTCAGGGTCGGCGTTGCCCTCTTCATTGAAGGCCTCCTGCGGATAGGCCACCAGCTGCCGCTGGGCAAAGAGGTTTTCCAACTGCTGCTGGTAGACGTGAGCATCGACCTTGTCGTGCTCCTGCTCGATGATCTGTGGCAGTTGGCCGAGATCGACCTGATCGCGGCTATCGATCACCTGACGTATCCAGGCACCCACGGTGTTGGGGTCGCGGACAATGCTCTCCAGCCAGCCAAGCTGCTTGGCATGCTCCTTGGTGCAGAGGATCCAGCCTTCCCCCCCATTCTCCAGAGGCTCCACCGTAAGAGGCGGCTGATTGTCCTTGTGGTAGAGCGCATCAGGCTTGTGGCTGTTCTTGTCTGGCATGTGGCCCAGGCACCAGCTGCTTCGCTTGGCGCCTTCCACCAGCACCGTGGCCAACAGCGCGGGGCGCTGCAGGATCGGCCAATTCCGGCGAGTCGCGAAGCGCTCGATCAGGTCGCTGACGTTGACCTGCTTGAGGCTATCGAAGAACAGCTTGCCAAGTAGTGTGATGGCTTCTGCCGTGGAGGCGCGATCGTCGGTGATCAGCTCTCCCTCATCGGCCAGCTGCTTGAGGATGGCATCCTCCAGGTGCATACCGCCGGAGCCACCCGCGGTCGGGCCCGTGCCCCGCTTGCCGAGGTCGCGGACCACCACGCGACCGCCCTCACGGCCCGGGTAGACCAGGAAGCGATAGCTTTCGTCGATGGCGGTGCGCAGCTCGGCAGGGCTCTTGGCGGCGCGATCCTTGAACTCGCCCTTCTGCAACTGCTCGTGGCTGACACCCCAGTTCTCGGGGTTCTCCTTGAGGCGCTCCAGGGAGATCGCCTTGCGCGCCAGAGTGAGAATATTCTGCCGGGTGCGGTGCTCCTGGTGGGTGCGTGACTCGGTCCAGGTGGTACCCGCAATGTGGGTAGTGCTGGGGGCCAGCAGAAAGACCTGGTTCTGGTACTGACGCACCGCATCACCGCGCCGCTCGATAAAGCGTGCCGGGTCCATCTCTTCCACCTCGAAGGCGAGGATGCCCAGCTGCGGCTTGGGGGTCTTGTCAGGGATGCCTTCGCTGTCATCGATGTTGGGGTGAACATCGAACACCGAGGAGCCCTTGATCAGGCTGCGCACCACCTGCTCGACCCGCGTCATCGCTTCGGCATGGGCGACGTTGCCCTCGATGCGGCGAAGAATGTTGTTGAGAGTCGGCACGGTATCGGCGTAGAGGCGCCCGTTGCGCTCACGCAGGTAGTTGGCCTCTCGCTCGATGGTTTCCAGCGCCGAGCGTACGGTAGCGGGCTTGATGGCCGGCGAGGCCATTTCATACACCGCCGAGGTGATGTCGATACCGAACTTCTCATCTTGCAGGCCTCCGCCGCGGCCGATCAGGCTGTGCAGGAAAACCGCACGCCAGGCCCACTCATGCACCGGGTAGCCATCCGGATGAGGGTTGGCGGCATCCAGCTCGCCAGCCACAGTGCGGCTGGTGGCCTGGGTGCCGGAGGCCTTGCTGATGTCGGAATCCAGCACGGGGACGAGGTCGCTGTTCTCGGTCTTGCCCAGCAGCTCGTTGCGGATGGTGCTGTCCGAGAGGTCGATATGGCCGGTCTGGATCAAGGGGATGGCCAACCTGGCCTCCCAGATGCGGCGTACGGCGCGCGCCAGGGTACGCAGCAGGCCGCGGGTGCCTTGAAAACTCTCCACCTGGGCCAACTCCTCTGAGAGGAACTCGATCAGCGTGGGGTGGAATGGATAGTGCGCCACCAGACGATCGTGCAGCTGCGGGTCATTGGCACCGGCAGGAAGATCGGTACCAGCCTGGCGGTAGGTCTCGATAAATGCCGAGGCCACTTCACTGGCTGCCGCATGATCCACGGAGACAAACAAGCGCTTGGCCATGATGCGAGAGAGATCCCCCTCCTGCACCGGGGTGGTGGCCTCCGAGGTTCGGTTGACCACGTCCAGCACGCCGCGCTGCGCCTCGCGCACCACAGCCTCGGCCTCGGCCGAGCTCATGCTGTGGGTGGACTGCAGCTTGCGGATTAGCTTGTTGAAATCGCCGAAGGCATTGGTGGCCGAGGCCAGGCTCAGCACCACCGAGACATTGGCCCTGCCTGCCGCATAGGTAGAGAGCGACATCAGGAAGGCCGCCGACTGCTCGGCGCCTACACCAGGAAAAGCGGCCTCCATGCGTGAAAGGTACTGGGCGATCTCGTCGATGATAATCAGCGTCGGTCGGTCGCCGAACAGCGTATCGAAGAACTCATCCGACGCCGGTGCCGAGGCATCGTCCAGGCGTGACTGAATCGAGGCCTGCTGCTCCGAAGTGAGCGTCTGCTGGGCGATCATCCACCACAGGGTATTCGGCTTGGGCGCGGCGCCACCGGCGGTTTCACGCAGCGTATCCACGGTGTCACCAATGATGCCAACCACCTGCACCTGGCCCGGCGCCGGCAAGCGCTCGGGCGCGAGGATCCCAGCCATGTACTCGGCCAGCGGCTGCCCCTGCATGGCGGCATGTGCCAGGGCGATCAGGGTGTGAGTCTTGCCGCCCCCGAAGGCAGTATCGAGACGCTGCATGGCCGGACGCGACAGGTCACCGTTGGTCAGCCGCGCCAGGGCGTTGTCCAGGATGGTGCACAGCCCCTGAGTGGGGTGCGTGGCATCGCGGAAAAAGGCCACCGGATCGGAGTAGAGCGAAGCGGCTCCCTCGCGAGCTTCCCCCTTACGATAGTCACCCAGCACCTTGCTCAGGCTGGCGGTGAAGATCTCAGGGTTGAAGGTGCCCGCCAGGATCTCGGGGCGTGGCTGACAGGTGGATAGAACGTCGCGCATCGGTTGCTTCCTGCAGTGGCGCCAGAGCTGCCTCCACGAGGCCTGGAGCCCTGGCCGGCTCGTTTATGGCTCTTTGCACGCCATGTTACGCCAGCCGCGACGGATGGGTAAGGGGAACTGAGGGTCGGGGGCTACACCAGCTTGAACGGCTCGATGTCGCGGAAGATGCCGGTCTTGGTCATGTCGCGGCGCAGGGTGAAAGCCTCCATGGCGGCTACTGGATTCACCTGGTCCAGCCTGTCGAAGTGGATCCGGCTCCACTGCTCGCGAGTGACCTTGACGCTGAACAGGTACTGGTCGCGCTCGCCGCCGGTGGCCGGGTCGGTGATCTGGCGATAGCCGGAGATCTTCGCCTCCTGCACGGCGGGCAGGCGGGCGAACACCGCGCCCAGCACGCGAAAGGCGATGCCGTGAACGTGGTCCCGATAGAGCTCACGCTGCCGGGTATCGCTGAGCCGGCGGGGCGTAAGCCTGATCTGCTTGGCGGGCATGGTCCAGTAGCGGTCGGGCATCTCATCCTCGCAGGGGAGGTCGATATCCACGGCAATGGTGCTGACGTCGCTGCCGAGGTCGAAGTCGATGGCGGTTTCACGGGGCCAGTCGATCTCCTCCAGGCGTTCGCGCAGCGTCTGCTCCATGGCGTCCGGGTCGTGCAGCACACCCTCCCCCTCGCGAAGATGGCGCGAGAACTCGGCCTGGTCGTGCGTCGCCTTGCGCCACTCCCAGTCGCGATAGGCCTGATCAAAGGCTGCCTGCCGGCGCCGGTTCTCCTCCTCGACGCGCCGCCTGGCGGGCGGCCATAGCCGATGCCACCAGGCGGGCTGACGCAGCGCCGGTTGAGTCGGCGGCGCCTCGGTGAAGTCTCGGGTGACGTAGCCGGTGATATCCGGGTGGGGCGTCTCCTCGTGTAGCCGCCCCAGGCGATCCAAGTCGGCGTTGAGGCGCTCGCAGTGCTGAGCCAGCTGCTCGCGCAGAGAGTCTCCGGCATGACGCCGCAGCACCCGGGCCTCGTCGTCGCTCATCGGCGTGCCGTCACCGTGGGCATAGTGGATGCCGCCATCACCGTCGATATCCAGCCGGATGGGCAGCGACTCGCCCTGAGCCAGCAGCGCCTCCAGGCTCCCCGCGGGGCTTGCGCGGCCGGCGCCGCTGCTTCCCCGCTCGGCCGGGCGGCCCCGGGCGTTGAGCTTCTGGCGATAGGCCAGCCCGGTGCCGGGAATGCCCGCGTGGCCGTGCACGCCCCTTGGCCCCACGCTGAGGCTTGCGCCCCGCGGGCCCACCGACAGCCCGAGGCCCCGCTTGCTCAGGTTGAGGCGGATACCCGGCGCGAGGGTGATACGGCGCTGGAAGCGAAATCCCACGGCGACCTCCTTGTCGGTAGATGCAGACAGCGCTTCATTCTGCACTGGCACGGGACCTGGCGGAAGCAAGCTCCCCGGGCAAGTCAGAACGATATGGTATCAATACCGCACATGAATCCCGTGGAGACGCCTTGCCAGCAGCTGATCACGGCGCAAGCGCACTACCATACCTCTGGAAGTGAAGTCAGCAACGCCGACAGTGCCCCAAGGTTAAATGCAAAAACCCGGGCCTTTTTGAGGCCCGGGTACTGTTAATCAAGAGTTGATGACAGAAGTCAGGAGAGGCATATCATCCATGTAACTGGGGTAGAGATCGATAATCGTTTTCTTATCGACAACCCCGATCCTGATCTCACCGTTATTGAGCATGTGGTTAAGGATAATATTCAGCTTACCTGAGTCACGCAGTGCGTTAGGGCAGTACTTGCGCACATGATTCTTTTTCAGATAGCGATACCCCTCCTGTCTTTTCTGATTGAACCAGTCTTGCAGTGCAAAGTAGTCGCGCTGCTCCTCTGAGGTATTGTTGAACAGGCGCAGAAATTCATTGGAAAACCAGAAGCTGAAGCCGATGGCCTGCTCTAGCGTCTCAAGTGACACTTCGCCCTCCAGTCCATGCCGCGAGCAATGAAGCAGCACAGCAAGGCGTGCGATGTTGTCTGCCAGTTTCGAGGCATGGTCCCCGTATCCGGCAAACCTGCCATTAGGATTGATCTCCCATTCGATGGCATTGGCCACGAGAAACCAGCGCTCCTGAGCTGGCAAAGAGAAGGTGATTCTCCGACGAGAGAAATCGGGATCAGTATTGGCGATAATGTTCTGCTCGAAAAACTCCTCTATCAGCTGGTCGTAGTCGTCATTTGCTACCTCTTGGATGGGATTGTTGGGTCGAGAGCCTTGGGTAGAGGCCGGAAACGTGATGAGGGTCCTGGCGAAAAGGCCGATAACCCGCGCATTTTCACCGCCCTTCATGACAAACCGCTGCATGACACTGGGCTGGGCCTGCAGGAAGAGCGTCATCCTCGGCGCTACGGTAAAACTCGCCGAGGTTTTTCTATTAACACGAACGGCATCCGCACTCCAAAGGGAGTTCCATAGCGATAGCTTCCTGACCGCATGCCCACCCAGCACTTCCTCGCCTTCACTGGAGCGCAGGATGCCAGACTTGACCGACTCACGGTGAAAAACATCCAGGGCGGCCTCGGGCGTAGTATCAGTGAGGGTCTTGATACCCACCCTGGCCGGATGTTCAGGCTTGCTCTGCTCATGCTCATAGAGCGCTTCAATGTCGTCTGATTTCCCTTGGGCGATATCCCTGATCCTCTGTTTCTTCACAGCCACCCAGACCTGATGGCTTAGCTCATAATCTGTCACCTCCTTGGCATATTCCTGGTCATAGTCTGACTCGAGTCGCTCCAGCTTCTGGTAGAACATCTTGTCTACCGTCGTCTTCCTCTCCCCTGACGCCGCCACGGCGATGAAGTACTGACTGGGCGGCACAACCTGGCCATTGGGCTTTACCACGTCTACCAGGTTCTGCAGCAGGAAGGACATAACTGACATCCCCCCTTGGAAGACAATCGGCAGGGGCGCTTGGCTTGCGTCCCACACCTCCAGGATCTTGGTGTTGATCGCTCCGCTATTTTCGATATAGGGAAAAGGGAAAAAAACGGGCGGAAGTATGTCAGATATGCGATGCATGTGCATGGCGTTACCCCCTTGCGTAAGTGGCTAACAATGACATGTCCGCCACATCAATGAGTATGGCGATATGGCTCAGGCAAAGCTGAGGTCGGTACCCGTCAGGGGCGCTCCCTCAGCCATGCCTGATTAGCTACGTTACATTGTTAAAGAGCGAGTGTTACGCTGGCTGCTGGCTTAGGAGGAGGTGGAAGAGCGCTTCCTGCTCTGGAGCCAGTCGAGCACCTCCTGGTCGTACCAACCCACGGCTCTGGGGCCCAGCTTGATCGGCTTCGGGAAGTCGGGGTCATGCCCGTCAGACTTCTCGTCAAGCATGTCGTAGATCTTGGAGCGGGAGAGCTTGATGAGAGCCATCAGGTCCTGCATGCGCAGGATCACATAGATGTTGCCTGAAGCCATTTCAATTTCCTCTGTGGCTTGTGAAGAATTCCCCAAGGAAGGGGTCGTCTCTGCAGCGCTGCGGAGTGAGTGAAGAATTGACCACAAAGCTTTCAAGATCAACGTGTTAAATATGGGGCGGAGGTCATGCGCCCAAAAACCCAACATTTTAATTCTTGACAGAGATAAGCGAGTATGATTAGCACCGAGACCTGCTTGATTTTTTGGAACAGCCCGCTCGATCCTTGCTTTTTCGCTACAAGTAGCGGGAAATAGCGGCCGGAGGGGTGTCTGCCCCTTGGCCCCATGCCCACCACCAGCCGACACTTGCTACACCACCCCACTATCCCCTCACCTGCTGACGAACGGCCAGACGGCTAAAATCTAGGATTTGACGTCTGCGGCACCCCCCCAGATAAAAATCTCAAAAATCACAAATATATCAGTTACTTATAATTTTTTGTGGTTGACTGTTGGTAAGGAGAGAAATCCGAGATTCGGGGGCCGTTCCGGCGTCAGGCGAAAGGGGCTTAGGGGGAATCATCAGGCCCATCGGGGCCCGCTGACGTCAGCTCCTTCTCCACCAAGGCCCGCGTCGGGACTCCCGGATGGTTGCGCTCCGGGGTGCCGTCACCTGATCCAGTCCGAGGCGACGACCCAGGGCAGCTAGAGCCATCAGTGCTGACGCATCAGATATCGGCAGGGATCCTGCTCAGCAGCGCCACTTCCAGGCAAGCGTCTGTCTCCTGCGACTAGGCAGGCCATCGAGACGAGCTCTGATGAGCCCTATGGGCCCGGTACGGACATAAAGCTGGCGGAGCCATTGCCAGCGGGCAGCCACTCTGGACGTAGATAGGGCGGAGACTACAGCACCGCAGATCGCTCTGGACGTAAATAGGGCGGAGACCATAGCACCGCAGACCATTCTGGACATAGATAGGGCGGAGGCTACAGCACCGCAGACCATTCTGGACGTAAATAAGGCGGAGACCGCAGCACCAAAGGCCACCACGGCGAAGCCATCAGAGGACGGCAGACCACGAGGGATGCAGGCCCAGGCCGCCTATCAGCGACTGGGGCTCACAGGGCCCAGCATCTTGGCTATTAGCGGCAGACAGAGGCAGGGGTACAGAAGGCACCTGCGATCAGCAGGGCAGACAAGACCTGCTGCCTCGCCCCCACTGGCAGGGTAACGCGCGTCGACAACTCACACGATCAGCGTCATCGCGAGCCAGCCTACGGCAGTGATTAGAGCTGCCGCCGCCTGCTCACGACGACTTGCTAGAAGAGCGTCTCCGCCCGATCGACCCTACTGGCCCATTGGAACAAGCCATCGAGATGGCGGGGATCCGGTCCGAGGGTTGCCCAGAAATCCCTACAGAAGCCCTGATGCGCGGAGGAGCGCTGGAAGCAGCGCGAGGCAGCGAAGTCCTTGGAGTAGGCCTTGCAGAGGTAACTGGCAACGTACATGACCTCCTTCAAGCCGGCGGGACCCTGCTGGCGGCGAAAGGTAAAGCTGATGGGGCTGCCGTTGAGGTCTTTCGCGAACTCCACCAGCCCCGGCATACGCTCATGCGGGCGATTATCAAGCGCCCAGGACCAGGCACGCTGGATGTGATGCGCAAGGCACTGGTCGGCGTAGTTACCCGCCCAAGGCCCGTGGCGTGTCGGGAAGATATGGCCCAGCGCATTGAAGGAATCACGGTTGAGGATGATGAGCAGGTGGTAGTGGGGGCGGGTCAAGTCCGCCTCCCGATCCACGCAGTGCGCTCGGTCAGGGTAGAGGCGGCGACTCTGATCGTTAAGCTCGCGAGCCCAGAGGTAGTGCAGCTTTCTGGAGTGCTTGCCGCTGGCCTGCTCCAACTCACTGGACAGATGATCAAGGAAGGCCTGGAGGGCCTCGTTGCGCTCTACCCAAGCAGGCGACCACGCATCTCGAGGAAAGCGCAGGTCAAAGCGTAATGCGAAACACTGGCTATAGAGGTACTGGGTATACGCAATAAGTTCGAGCGCACTCTCCAGATAATCCAGAACCTGTGGTCCCTTCATGCGGTCCTGTTGCACCGTATAGCCATAGAAGGTGTCCTCCCAATAGGCACGCAAGTGCGGGCGCTCGATGATGCGCCTGAACCTCTGATTGCGGTAGTTCATAGTTCTCTCCTCTGCTCCGGCCATGCCGAGCAGTCAATAATGTCGCTGCCAGTCACCTCTAAGCCAGCAGCCAATCAGGCACTGTCAGCTGTTTGATTCACCCTCCAGGCTATCGGGTTCATGCAGATCGCCTTGAGGGCGACTGCAGTAGGGACAACGTCATCTATTAATTTTATATAAAATACTCTATTGGCTACCCTCCTCTTTTTCCGCTTTCTTCTATCGCCACCATGGATCACCTCTCTTTAGTGTTACTGGATATTGGTATCCAGTTGATATTTACAGGCAGCCACTCAGCTCCATCTCCATAGTAGATTATTCTTATTAGTTATTTTTATTATTATTACCAGGTACTGTTACTGGCTATTACTACTACGTATGGCTACTAAGCACTACCCCCCTATTACTGACTACTGATACTCACTACTGATACTAATACTTATGCCACTAGTTATACTAATAGTGATAAGCACATATTACTATTTACCGGATAGCCAACCTCCTGATGTCTGATGAAAGTGCATCCTGAACAATGGCAATTCCATTGCCAATAGCGAGATTCCCTCAATCAATATTGGAAAATCTTTTCACGTTTTTACCACCGCCAGACATCTGCCACTTCATCATTGGTCGACCTGTCATGGCAGTTCATGGCCATCAACCAAACACCTCCTCTACTCGTCCACTGATAGTCAGATACGTCAGCGTCTTCACACTCCTCTCTACAAGGAGAGTGGGTTCCTCCAGAACTCGAACCGGTCGACTTGTCAATAAGGTTGAGTGGGTAGCGGTACGGCACGATGTCAGAGAAAGGTGCCGGCTTCCCTGCCGACCCTCTACTTGGCAAGCGCCTCTACCGATCACTGGCCGGGCGATTCATGGGCCTCGTGACGACACCATGGCGTCTCTCGGCTGCAGGCTGGGAATCCCAGCTCGGCGGATCAACCAAGCCGGCTTTGACATCCGCCTCAAAACGCTCCTGATACATCCACTCCTCAGGCCAGCTGCCGAACTGCTTGAGGTAATCCTGCTCCCAAGCTTCCAGGCGCGCTTCGTTATCTTCTCTCTCTTGCCGCTTCTGCGCTTCAACCGCGACTTCCTCTTCCAGCTGCTGAAGATCCAGAATGGCGTCTTGACAAAGGTCTTCGTACACGTGGTACCTCTTAATTTATCGAGTGTATGTTGATGCTTTTTTGCGCGGCGACAGGTTTCTTTGGGCAACCGCCGCATGACGAATACTAGGGCATTTCAGCTTGCTCGCAAGTCGCCTCATCGGCTCCCCACTCATGTCTTCAACTACTCGGAACACGTTGGACATTGGTGGACAAAACTGGACATGCGATTTTTTTGTTTCTTTTTGTAAACTAAGTTGGGCGCCTGCCACCTCATTGCGATAGCCAGCCTTTCCAGAGCGGCGGTTCTATTCAACTTTTTCTCAGCCCCGTATTACTTGAGTGGAGCCTTGCGAGAGGTTCTGTCCTCTCCCTTTCCTTCACTCAGGAGGCTGTCATGCCTGCAACCTGTCCTCGCTGCGACTCGACGCAGCTGATCCCTCGCCAGCTGGGCCGCCGGGTAGGCACCACCACCGGCATCGTCTCGGGCGGTACCACTGGCGCCATGGGCGCGCTCAGCGGTGCCAAGGCCGGTGCCACGGTCGGCTTTGTCGCCGGTCCGGTCGGTGCCTCGGTGGGTACCCTGGCCGGGGCGCTGTTCGGTGCCCTGGTGGGCGGTACCGCTGGCGGTGTCGCCGGTGCCCGGCTCGGTGACGAGCTCGACGCCAAGGTGCTCGACAACATCGAGTGCCGATCCTGCGGCCATACCTTCCGCTTGCCGCTGGCCGAGATTCCCCCCTACCTGCCGCGCTGAGGTCTCCGCTGACCTCACCCCACGCAACACCTCTCACTCACTACCACTCACCACCACTCACCACCGCACGTCATGTCCGCGATGCCCGCTGCCTTTGAGGTAGCGGGCCGTTATGCCGTGCGTGTGAATCCCCCCACACGAAGGAGTTTTCTCATGGCACACCTCATCGAACAGATGGCCTACGTCGGCGATACCCCCTGGCACGGCCTGGGTCAGCAGCTGTCGCGTCATCAACCGCTGGAGGTATGGCGGCAGCAGGCCGGCATGGACTGGCACATCGAGGCGTCCCCGGTGCGCTTCATTGCCGAGGGCGCCGGCCACCTCGGAAGCATCCATTCTTTCCCGGAGCAGAAGGTGCTCTATCGCTCGGATACCCGGGCACCGCTGTCGGTGGTCTCCCAGCGCTACAAGGTGGTCCAGCCCGAGGAGGTGCTGGAGTTCTACCGCGACCTGACCGAGTACGCCGGCTATGAGCTGGAGACCGCGGGCGTGCTCAAGGGCGGTCGCAAGTTCTGGGCGCTGGCCCGCAGTGGTCTGGGCACGGCCTTGAAGGGGCAGGATCAGGTCAACGCCTACCTGCTGCTGGCCACCTCCTGCGACGGGTCGCTGGCCACCGTGGCCACGCCCACCTCGGTCCGAGTGGTTTGCAACAACACCCTGACCATCGCTGTGGACGGCGCCGCCCAGGGCGTGAAGGTGCCGCACAGCACCGAGTTTCGCCCGCAACGGGTCAAGGAGCAGCTGGGGATCTCGGTCGCCCAGTGGGATGACTTCATGTACCGCATGAAGACCCTGGCCGAGCGCAAGGTCAGCCCCAAGGAGGTGCAGTCTTACTTCCAGGCGGTGATCTGCAACGCGGAAGAGCCCCTGGACGATCCCGCCGGATTGCCCAACGTGCGAGCCCTCAACCGCGTCCAAAAGCTCTATCACGGCGAGGGGCGGGGCTCACAGCTGAGCACGGCCCAGGGCACCGCCTGGGGCCTGCTCAATGCCATCACCGAGTACGTCGACCACGAGAAGCGGGCGCGCAGCAACGACTATCGCATGGACTCCGCCTGGTTCGGCCAGGGGGCCAGTCTCAAGGACAAGGCGCTGGCATCAGCGATGGCCCTGGTGGCTTGATGGCTGGCCGGTCTCGCTCGAGGCCTTGTGCTCTAAGCGCCATGCGACGCGTTATCTCGCCCTTTTCAGCATAGCGCCCGGCCCTCTCAAGGCCGGGCGCTGTGTCGTCTGGAGGCGCTTCGTTCATCCCTTCACTCACCTCCCCCCCCCAATCTATCAGGAGATCCTTATGGCTACTCCCATTCATCCTCAGCATGGCAAGTCCAACGGCCAGGTCTCCCGCCATTCCCCGGCGGGCCCTGCCGAGCCGGCGCCGGCTCCCTCGACCTCGCTGCAGGAGAGCACGGCAATCATCCAGGTGATCGAGCGTGCTGCCCTCAACCCCGAGGTCGACATCGACAAGATGGAGCGCCTGCTGCAGATGCAGGAGCGCGTCCTCGACCGCCAGGCGCTGATGGCCTACAGCGCCGCCATGGCGGCCATGCAGACGGAGCTGCCGAGCATTGCCGAACGCGGCCAGAACAACACCGGCTACTACGCCACGCTGGAGGACATCGTCGACACCGTCAGGCCGATCATGAAGAAGCACGGCTTCGCGGTGAGCTTTCGTATCCAGACCCAGGAGCGCGGCATCCAGGTCACCGGCGTCTTGATGCACAAGGACGGTCACCGCGAGGAGACCAGCATGCTGCTGCCCGCCGATACCAGCGGCAGCAAGAACGCCGTACAGGCCTTTGGCTCCTCCACCAGCTACGGCAAGCGCTATGTGCTGAGCGCATTGCTCAATATCACCACCCGAGGCCAAGACGACGACGGTCACGCCGCCGCCCCGGTGAAGCTTGTCACGCCCTTCCAGGCGGGGCAGCTGAAGCAGCTGATCCGTGCCTGCCCCACGGCCACTCAGGAGTGGTTCGCCGGCAAGTACGGCGAGGCGGAGCAGGTGCCGCGCAGTGACTTCGACAAGCTGCGTGCCTCCCTCACCAAACGGGCGCTGCCCACCCATCAACGTCATTGACTGGCTGGCAGGTCGGCGAGGGTCTTCCCTCGCTGCCTATGCCGCTTTCCCTCCGTAGAGGAACACCCGTTCACAAGGAGATCGTCATGCAGATCCTGACACTGGAACAGGGCACGCCTGAGTGGCTTGCCGCACGCCTGGGCATCATCACCATGTCCGAGCTCAAGACCCTGCTGGTCAAGGGCAAGGGACCGGGCGGCTTCGGCACCGGTGCCTTCAGCTACATGCACCAACTGATCGGTGAGCGCATCACCGGCGAGCCGGCGGATACCTTCCAGGGCAACGCCCATACCGAACGTGGCCACGAACTGGAGCCCGTGGCCCGGGAGCTCTACCACGCCGCCGCCGGCCTGCCCCGTGTGGAGCAGGTCGGCATCATCCTCAACCACGGCGTGGGCTACTCCCCGGATGGCCTGGTAGACAGCCAGGGGTTGCTGGAGATCAAGACCAAGCTGCCCAAGTACCAGGTCGAGCTGCTGCTCGAGGGCGAGCTGCCCCAGGAGCACGTGGCGCAGTGCCAAGGAGGCCTCTGGGTCAGCGAGCGAGAGTGGATCGACTTCGTCAGCTACTGGCCTGGGCTGCCGCTGTTCATCAAGCGCATCTACCGGGATGACATCTTGATCCGCACCATCGCCGAGCGCGTCGAGGCGTTCTACGAGGAACTGGAGCGTCGCATGGCACGCGTCATGGCGGCCTGAGGAGCACGATCATGCATCATCGCAAGCTGAAAGCCGGCGAGCTCGCCGGCACCTACGACATCACCGCCCCGATCACCGAGGCGGAGCTGCTCAGCATCGCCCAGGCTTTTGCCAAGCGCCGGCTGGCCCGGGGGCGCAAGCTGACCCGGCCGGCGCTGGTCTTCGACTACCTGCAGGTGCTCTTCCAGGGCTACGAGCATGAGGTGTTCAGCGCCCTGTTCCTGGACACCCAGCATCGCCTGATCCACTTCGAGACGCTGTTCCGGGGCACCATCGACTCGGCCAGCGTCTACCCCCGGGAGGTGGTCAAGCGCGCCCTCGCCCACAACGCCGCGGCGGTGATCTTTGTTCACAACCACCCCAGCGGTGATCCCGAGCCCAGCGATGCCGACCGGCGCATTACCCAGCGCCTCAAGGACGCCCTAGCACTGATCGAGGTGCGGGTCATCGACCATATCGTGGTCGGAGGTGACCGCTGTGTGTCGCTGGCCGAGCGGGGCGACCTGTAGCGGCCCCTGCCTTGCAGGGTGATCCTCTGAAGGCGGCATAGCGCCGGTGCTGCCCTCAGGGGCGGCACCGACGGGCTGTTGGCGTCTTTTTTTGGTTGTTTGGTGGGTCTGAATAAGATGGGGGCAGTGAGATACTGATAGCGCCAGACTCTCATTAACCTGACCATTCATTGCCACCAATTATAAATCACGGGGGATTGTCAATGGGCGCCTCCCTGCGTGATGCCGATCGAGATAGATTAATCACCCCCTACTCTCCGAAACCATAGGAACGTAGGTGTTAAAAATTCCCAATCGCAGTGATTTTCTAGATTTTATTTGCATAAAGAACTATCAGAAACGACCTTGAATGATTTGCAGCTCGGGCAAATAATGCCAACCTTTATCATCCTTTTGAATCTATTTCCACAGCTTTTGCAAATGAAAAAATAAGGTGGACCTGGATAAAAACCTGCCATAAATCACCTCAATTATTTACCAGCATAACTTCCGATTCGTGCTCTGCTTCGTCTGAAATTTTAAACTTTTCATTTAATCTGATGGATCAGCCGCTATAGATAGAGCATATCGATAACAGCTAACATCAACAGCGATTATAGCTGTAAGTATTGAGCCAAATAGAGTGGTTTTCCCTACTCTGACCGGCGCCGATACGCCATACTGAGTGAGTGAGACCACCAGTTTACGGAGCTAGTGCGACACTCAGCGTCGCACTAGCCTGCGCTTGGTGTCTTCGCTCGGCAGCGACCCGAGCAGACCGCCGCCAGGCGAGGGCGCGTTATCGAAACAGCCCGCTCTGCCTGACAATGCACCGACAGAAGGCCTGGCAAAACCCCGTCGCTGCCGCTGAGCAGCGTGAAACTCTTCTTGGCCCGGGTCATGGCGGTATAAACCAGATGCAGGGTGCAGCATCGCCGAGAGGGTATCCGGCATCGCGAGAGCGGTATGCGCACAAACCGAGTCCCGGTAATTGTGCACCGTCATCGAGTAGAGCGTTGCGACCTGCTGCAGCCGGCTGGGCAGCACCCAGCGAATTCCGCTCTTGGCCGTCACCGGAGCCAGTCAGCAGGTGTAGCGGCCAGCGCCAGAGCCACTCAGGGGTGAGGTCATGCAGTTCCTCAATCCGGTTGCCCTGAACCACGATCATCCCTTGTGGATTGGTCTGGCTATCGTCGTGCATCGCTACTCTCTCCACGCTTGATGATGGCCTTGGCCGCCGCGTATATTTCGCTACGCCAGGTGGCGGGTGCCAGGACCTCTACGTTGGCGCCCATGCCCAAAAGCCACCACAGGGTCTGATGATCGTTGGGTACCTCGGCCTCCAGGCGTTGCCAATCGCTGTCGGGTAGCCCTGTGAGCCGCTGACCCTCGGCCAGCGGTGTCTCGCTAAGTAACCAGACCACCTGGGGAGCGACATTGGCCAACAGGGTCACGGGTGTCTTGCTATCCAGAAAGCCGAAAGCACCTCCCGCGATGTAGTCATCCAGTTCGAAGTCCCCGGCGTAATGCCAGACGGCCTCGCTTAGGCGCGCCTCCTCGATGCGGTGCAGGGCGAACTGACGCACATCCGTGTAGTCGTTAACTGTGGCCAGCAGGTAGGTGACGCTGTGGCGGCTGACCAATCCCTGCGGGTGCAGGGTGAACTCTTTTTTCTCTTCTTTGCTGCGCGAGAGGTAGGTGACATCGATGGCGCGCTGGCTCAGCAGTGCCTCGGACACCGTCTGCCAAGTTTCCGCACTAAGCGGTGCCGGTATCAAGGCTTTGCCGTTGGGGATGGCACGCACCCGCCGTGCCCACTGGCTCAGTCCGTTCTGCTCCAGGTCATCCAGCAGCTGGCGAGCATCGCGAAACTGGGGGGTGAGCTGGTCGACCACCACCGGCGGCAGCAGCCCCTTTAGGTACTCCTCTGCCAGTACCAGGGTGAGGGCGCTGGGGATGTCCAAGGCCGGCAGGCTGCAGTGGAAGTCGCGATCGAAATACCAGCGGTAGGGCTTCTGGCTGTCGTCACACACCAGCGGAAAGTGCAGCGAGAGGCGGTCGCAAAGGTCGCGCTGCAGCGAGCGGGTATCGATCTGGAACCCTCGCTCCCGGAGCTTCTCCAGCAGCACCGGCGTGCTGATGCGGCCCGGACTGCGTGGGATTAGCTGCAGCATGGCCAGGTAGCGGAATAGGGTATCGCGAATCTCTGACATGGACGTTCCTTGTCGGGATGCTGGACTCACTCTGCCAGCCTAAGGGAAGTGAAGCGAAAAATCACTCGCGCGTGAGCAGCCAGGCAGCCACGCCGTCCGGCAGCCAGCGAGTGCCTAGGTAGTGCTTCACTGTCGCCCGGATATGGCGCTGCCATTCGGCCCTGAGCTTCTCTAGATCGTGGTGCGGTAGAGCCAGGTCTATCTGGCCGTATAGCTGATACGCGGAATGCTCGGCCTCCGGCCAGGGGTGTTCTGCTCCGGTTTTTGAATACTCCGGTGGGCTTCGTTGCAGCTCTGTGATAACAGATGCTGATGTTCACCAGTCCCCGTGAGTACGGGCACTGAGAGGCTGATCACCGTCAGTGGTTAGGCCAGGCAGCAATGACTTTCGTCCTATTAGGCAAAAGTTCAATGTCCCACCTTGATGACTGTGAGCCTGCCAATCAGAGTGATAACCTCAGTCCATTGGGGACTATTTTACGAAATAAAAATACATGATGCGACACAGTACGTCGGGTCGATCTGCCACTGTCTCGGTCACATCCCCCGTCGCATCCTGAAGCAGGAGCTAAGAATGCAGGCCATGTACACCCCCGGGGCGTGGGTGGTGATCCGCGATTGCAAATGGATCTTTCGCCGGGCCGATCCCAGCGACGACGGCGGCTTTGTGCTCACCGTGGACGGCCTCTCGGAGCTGGTCAGCGGCAAGAGCGCGCGTTTCCTCACCCGGCCCGAAGAGGAGGCCTTCGGCAAGCCCGAGACGCCCCTGCGCGTGCTGCTCTGCTCCGGCGTGGCAAGCGAAGGCATCAACCTGCAATACCTCTCGCACCGGCTGGTGCATTTCGACCTGCCCTGGTTGCTGATGGTCTTCCAGCTGCGCTACGGTTGGGTGGGTCGCTATGGCCAGAGCGAAAAGCCTATCATCACCTACCGGATCAACCGCAGTGACAACTTGAAGGTGAGCGGCGACCGTCGCATCCTCGAGATCCTCAAGGAGAAGGACGAGCAGGCCTACAAGAAGATCGGCGACCCGGCCACCTTCAAGAAGGTGCACGACCCGGAGGCTGAGGAGGCCCTGACCATGGAGGCCATGGCAGAGGGCACCGATGCCGCCGCCTTCGACTCCCGCTACCAGCCCGACAACAGCAACGAGGGCGACGTTCTACTGGTCGCTGTGATCGTACTCGCCATATTCCACGTCGACGCTACCTTTAGTGTTCTGGCCACTTTGGTCTCGCTCGGCATCTATGTCGCCTATGGTATCAACGGTAATCGTTGGCGCGAGATGCACCTTTCAAGCCGTAGCTATGATCGTGTGAATACTGTCGCCTTCCGCCTCGAGCCCCGAGAAGGCCGTGGCGCTTTATTTGGAGGGACGACATGCAGGTGAATAGTTATATAAATAATAATCAAAGTACCTACCAGGTTACCGAGAGCATAGAGTGTATCGAGTATGGCCTTCTCCATGGCAACGAAAGGGAGTATTATTCCGACAAGATCGGAATGAAGTCTTTTGAGTGATGCGGGAAGCGCTTGAAGAAAATCAAATTTTAGATGCTGGAAGCATTGACACTCAGATTGTTTCTTTTTAAGGAAAGGATGTAGAAATGCACGAAGAAAATCTTGAAATTTTGCGCAATGAAGCATTACGTCTCATTAAGTGCGAAAGTATCCTTCTGGAGAGAATTCAGGACACGCCAGGTTTGTTGAGCGAGGGTGGAGAGATTAAGCAAACTTTCGATAAAATATCTTTGGAAAACGAGCTAGAGGTGTTGTCGGGCGAAAGCCATAAACTTGAATCAATGGATATGGTGGTGGCCGTTGTAGGCACCATGAAGGCAGGAAAGTCTACGACAATTAATGCCATTGTTGGCAGTGAGATATTACCCAACCGAAATGGACCCATGACGTCCATTCCCACGTTGATACGCCATGTGGAAGGAAAGAAAACGCCTTCAGTTAATTTTAGAAATAATGGACCGCTGAATTATCTATGTTGCTCTCTCTTTGATGTGGTTGCAGAGAAGGAAGCCATCGTCTCTCGATTGTGTGATGACTCTGAAGATATGGCCAACGTGGTAAAATTTATTAAAGACAAAGAAGAAATAAATAAGTCCTACGAAGGCCGTCAAGGTATATTTGACTTTTTGAAGATAGTCAACGATCTAGTCAGACTTTGTCGAGAGCTGGACTATGATTTTCCATTCTCTGATTACGATGAAATGCATGAGCTTCCCGTAATCGAAGTAGAGTTCACCTCTTTATCCAAAGAGGACAGCGGATTGGGCAGCTTGACTCTTCTTGACACACCGGGACCGAATGAAGCAGGCCAAACTCACCTTAAAATCATGCTTCGGGATCAGCTTCGCAAAGCTTCTGCCGTCATTGCGGTACTAAACTACACCCAGCTAAAGTCGGAAAGCGATGAAGAACTACGCAAGGAAGTCAGCGCCATAGCAGATATTGCTAAGGGCCGCATGTATGCATTAGTTAATAAATTTGATCAGCGCTCGTATAATGATCCTGATGAAGCCACCGTCAAGAAGATGGTGGGGAATCTCTTGGCTGGAAATATTCCAGAAGAAAGTATTTTTGCCGTATCTGCACAGCAGGCTTTTTTAAGCGAAATAGTCCAAAAATTTATCCGGGAAAATGGATCCTTGCCTGACCCTGGTGAGCACCCTTGGGTGGAAGAGTTTGCTAGTAAATGTTTTGGGATGGACTGGGAATTAGAGATAAATAATGCTGATCGCGTTACAAAAGGAGCGCAAAGCATATGGAAAAAATCCGGGTTTGAAAAGCCTTTGGAGAGTGTGATTCACACTGCCTATCAGAACGCAGCTTATTATGCACTGGACGCCACAGCCGCAAAATTAACATCGCTAGCTGAAAAGCTATCTAACTTTGTTAACGGGCGTGAGACGGCGCTGCAGAAAACGGCTGATAATTTGCAACAATATATTTCCGACTTAAAAAGCGATGTTGATCGTATATCTTCTTTAAGGGAAGTGAAGGAAAAAAGATCAAAAGACCTGTTCTCCGAATTGAATGAGAATGTAGAGGACTTTCTTTTAGAAGCGATTGACAACGCTATTAAGGCGGTTAACCAGTTGTTCGAGAGAGGTGCTGTCGAGCAGGAAAAAAGAGAGAGGGACTTTGAGGCAGCGACAGCCCAAGAACGTGCTATGCATGACAAAACAAGCACCAGAAGCCAGACTAAAAAACAGCGTAGTCTTAGTGATTTTTTCAGCGATCTAAAAGTTAATAGATCAGCGCCGGAGCCAAGGCGGCTGGATGTGAGCAAAAAAGAGATTGAGTTTCCCAATAGGTCAGAGGCAAATGAATTTGTTTCGCAATTCGACCAAGCTTTGGAGCCGGTTTTTTTATCCCTTAACCAAAAAGTTTCCTTTGCTGTTGACAAGGCTGTTGAGGAGTTGGATCAGAAGCTAAGGGCGGACGTAGTTCGCGAGGCAGAAGAAATTCTTAACAACATAGGCAGCCGTTTAGGAAAGGAAGGCTTTAATCTTTTCATGAAGATCCCAGTAGGGTTGCAAGCGTCAAGTCTTGACTTGGGGGGGTTCTCCATGAAGGATGGAGTCAGCGAAAACACAAAGAGCGTTACACGGTTAAGAGAACAAAGCAGTGCATGGGGAGGCGTCAAGCGGTTCTTTGGTGGAATGTTTGATGTTGACTGGGGCTATGATGAGGTAGAAGTAAAAATTGATGTTTATAAGGTTTCTTTAAAAGAGCTTCAGAAAAAAACTAAAATTGCAATTCACGAGCAGGGGGCGATTTGGTCAAATGAAGTAGAGAAAGAAGTACAGGAGCCTATTAGCAAAGCGTTGGCGGGGTTCTTTGATGAGCTTGAGAGAAAAGTTGAAGAGCTCAGAGGGGATCTCATGCAAGGGATTAATGATCAACTAAAAAACAAGAAGGAAAAAGAAGCGTTAATGGCTGGATTAGAGAAGATATCTAAACATCTTCCTAGTGTTATGGAGGATACAGAAGGTCTGCAGGACGAGGCTCGTCAAAGCCTTGGTGAGAGGCAGCTATGAGCGATGATATGGCTAGAGCGAACGAGCTCTTTCCAGCGCTAAAGGATAAGTGTGCTGTCAGGCTTGTTAGCCGACTCAATGTAGTTAAAGAGCAAACTCGTGTGCAGAAAGAAAACCAGGGTTTTGTAGAGGAGATGGTGGGTTTCTTTACGGGAGAAACTCGCCGCCGACAGGATTGCATTAACACACAAGTATCTGCAGCCCTTGAAAACACGGCAAGTCAGCTAGTTAGTGTCATGAACGCAGTAGCGTTGAACAGTACAACGCTAACAATGGTTGTTGATGAGTTAAAATATTTACAAAAAAACAGTGCAATTATTGCCGAAAATGTTGTAGCTGTCAAAAACAGGTTGGGTGAGCTTGAGTTTTCGGTAAAGAAAGAGCTAGCCAACTTGCATGTAAAATTTGAGGAAATTGATCGTAGGATTATAGCTCAGCAGCAGATGGATATGACATTTCATCGATGGGAATCCGGCATCTTGAACGCACTGCCAATTAGTCTTAGGGGGTACAGCGTTCTTGAGGATTTATGGTGGGGAGATTTCGGCTTTTATATAAGATGCTACCCCGGGCGTGAGTCTGACAAGCTTTTGCAGTATCTTAATGATCGTGTGACTGCTTGCTTGTCCAAGGACGTGGGAGTTCCTCCATCTAAAAGACTGCCCAAAGAATTGTGGAAGGATGAAGTTCTTTGTGGGCGCGAAAGGGGCTCCACCTTGGCTCAAGGCGCTTGCTTACTTTCGGACTGGGCAAGTTGGGAAGATGCGCCATTTGTATGTTCTTTTGGTAATTTTTATGAGCCCCGTGGAGATATAATATTCGTGCCCTTCTTGCTCAATGCTAACAGGTTGGGCAAAGCATTGGTTGATGAAGTTTTCTCAGTCAGGAATGCAGCATGAGAGTTGGATTAGTTTTATCCGGCGGAGGTGCAAAAGGTGCCTATCAAGCCGGCATTGTAAAATCTCTGGCCAACCATGGAGTGGAAATTGATATTGTCGCTGGAGCGAGCATCGGCGCTTTGAATGGCGCCATTGTTTCGGCTTCGAATAGCACATCCGTTGCGGCCAAGCGGCTGGAAGAAGTCTGGGGCTTGGTTGCAAAAGATGACGTACTAAAACTCAATATTGATGTTTACCCTAGATACCTGGCAATGTTGGCTGCTGCAGGTCTAACCGGAGCAAGTGCTCTTGGGTTGAAACTCCTGTCAGATTGGGCCGGCACGGACGAAGGTGCGGGGCTATTCAATAGCTCCCCTCTGAGAAATATACTCAATCAATATCTTGACGCAGACAGTATCGCCTGCGGAAAACCGCTGTACGTATCATTATATCCATACAAAGGTAATCTGGAAGCGTTAAGTGAGTTTTTTAAAGGTGATGTACTAAAAAGATTTGATACTAAAGAGTCTATATTTCGTCTTGTTCAAGAGTTGAGTTTTAGCGAACAAAAAGAGGTGTTATTGGCATCCGCCGCTATACCTGTCTTGTTTTCTCCTAGAAAAATAGGTGGAGAGCTTTATTCTGACGGTGGGCAAGGTGATTATAGGCGTTCCCAAGGGAACACGCCCATTTCACCTCTCGTTGGTAAAGGCCTGGATGTCATTATCGTGTCTCATCTGAGTGATGGAGCCATATGGGACGCGGGCGATTTTCCTGATGAAAGCATATTTGAAATTAGGCCGTCTGAAAGAATTTCTAAAAATGGTATAAAAGATATGCTTGGTTTTGATTCGCAATCTATTTCTATGTGGATGGAACAGGGTGAAAGAGATGCCGATGCTTTGCTGAAAGAACTGGCCCGCTTTTCATTCTCTAAAACCGCTATGGAAATCGCTTCAGAAAACCTTAAGGAAAAGGTGAAAGATTTTGGAGTTAGCCTGGAAAGTAAACGCTTGGAAGACGCTATGAGAAAGTTGGAGAGGGGCAGTTAATTTTTCCGTGCTATAGTTTTGACATCATGCGAGAAACCACTGGATATGGAGTGCGAAAACCAAGTATGAAGTGCTGATATCATTTAAAGCTCGTCGGAATAAGGAGCCCTCATGATCCCCGGCTTGCTAGCCAGCGAAGCCGCCGCGTCGCTGCGTGAATTCATCGTCACCGGCTATTGAATCGAAACGGCGCCCCTGAGTTCGACGGCCCGTGATCACAGGCCAGGTGCCAGCGACGCCGCTCCCAGTCTCGCGGCGCATGAAGATGCCCCGTGACCGGAGCCCGTCAACCTGATTCGCCTGGAGAAACTGGCGCGTCTGGGCATCGAGCCCGGTACTCCAGGCGGCATTGAATAACAGGTGAGTCTATCGGTGGGCAGGAGGGTATCACTGACCAGTGGAAGATGGATGGCCAGACTGGCAGTGAAGGGTTGGTCACCGGCCCATGAGGCGCGGTCGGCCTCCCGAAGAGCCGCTTGCTCTTCCCTGGCTGGCAGCCCGCCCGGATACCAAGGTGCCTGTCGCGTCCTTGGATTCTGTCTGGCCCATAGTTCATGCTGGCCTCCGCTCCCCTGCTGTCATCGATTCTCGGCGAGTCTCTCATCATCCAGCGACAGTTGGTGTGGCATGCTGCTGTCGCAGACTCACTAGCCGTGGCGGGTGATTTTTGGCATCGTGAAGGACTGCAGGATGCTTGTTCGGCGACCTTGTCTTGAACAGAGCCTCCGCGTGATTTTTTGGTGGGACGCCAGGCATCGGCTCCCCCGTCGACGTGAAGCGACGCTTGTCGGCCACGCCGACTGACAGGGAGGTGATATGGCAGAGATCTATCCGCGGCTCAGTGAGGCCGAACTCGATGCGCTGCCGTCGCGTGCCGAGGCCAGGGTGTACCGCCAGCTTCGCGACCTGGAGTTTCCAGGCCTCGAGGTGATGCACGGGCTCGCCACCCAGACGCGCAACGACAAGGGCACCTGGGTAGGCGAGGTCGATTTCCTGCTGTTTCATCCGCAGCATGGCATCCAGATCTGGGAAGTGAAAGGGGGAGGAGTCTGGCTCGACGGGGAAGGGCAGTGGTGGTCGCAAGGCCATCGTGGCACCCATAAGCTTTCCACCACCCCACTGGACCAGCTCAAGAAACAGACCGGTAGCCTGCTGCAGGCCATGCACAAGGTCATCCCCGGGCTCACGCTGCCCATCGCCCCTGTCTTGGTGTTTCCCGATACCCGGGCGTGGCAGGGCGAGCTGCCGGTGCTAGCCCTCAACCGCGAGCACCTACTGCTCAAGGGCGACTTGGAGAACCTGACCAACTCTGGCCTGATACAGCGCTTCGCCAACGCAGCACTGGCCGGACCACGAGCCGCCAATGCGTTGCCGTTGAACAAGCAGCAGGTCACGCTGATCCAGCATCATCTGTTGCGCCCTGCCTGCGCGCTGGTCAGCACTGGCGCAGAGCAGGCGAGCGATGTGGAGGCGGCGCTGTTCCGACTCAGCCACGAGCAGCAGTGGGTGCTGCGTCTGCTCGAGCACATTCCGCGGATGGCGATCCATGGCGGCGCTGGCACCGGCAAAAGCATCCTGGCGAGGTTGTGGGCCGAGGCGCTTGCGCGGGAGGGCAAGCGCGTCCTCCTGCTCTGCTTCAACATTGCTCTGGCCGCTGAGCACCGCGATGCCCTGGCGGCAGGGGGTTCCTCCACTATCGAGGTGGCCACCTTTCATGAGCTCTGCCAACAGCGTGCCGAGGCCGCAGGGCTGGCCTGGACCCTGCCTGAAGATCCCCGGGCCTTCGGCGAGTTCTACAATGAAATCGCCCCCAATCTACTGGCCGAGGCCCTGCAGCGGCGCCCAGAACGCGTCGACGCTCTGGTGGTGGACGAGGCCCAGGATTACGACCCCTATTGGTGGCTGGTGATTAGCGACTTGCTGGAGGATGGCGCTCAGGTCACGCTCTTTGCCGACCCGGCCCAGAACCTCTTCGGGCGAGATTACCACATCCCGGTAGAGGTATTCGAAGGAATGGTGCCGTATCCCTTCACCCTGTACCGCAACTACCGCAACGCCTACGAGATCGCCACCTGGCTCAAAGAACGCCATGCCGAGGCCGCCGAACCCGGCGAGCATCTGCCCAGCAGCCAGGGCGGGGTGGCGATCCATCGCTGGCAGACGGTCGAGCAGCAGATCCAGCTACTGCAGGAAAGTCTCGATGCGCTGGAAGCCGAGGGTTTCACGCCCGATCGACTATTGCTCCTGACTCCGTTCAAGGTCGAAAACAGTCAGGCCCTGCAGGCGATCCGTCAGCGTCATCCACGCTACAGCAAACGCATGTTCAATGTTGCAGCTGTGAAGGGCCTACAAGCCAGTGTAGTGCTGCTGGTGGATATCGGCGCCAGTGAATGGGCGGGCAACGCCAAGGTGGAATATGTGGGGGCGTCCCGGGCCGCGACAAAGCTCCTGGTGTTTGAAAAGGTTTGATCCCGCCTTATTCATGAGAGCGCTGGCTGAGTGGGTTTTCAGCCCGCGCTGCCAACACCGGCCTACCGGCACCGCGTTGGCAGCATGAGAACCCGCTGTCATATGCAAAAACAGCGCAACTTTTCATTTTATTTATAGCCTGCAGGAATGGATTGCCGTCATTCGTGCAGCCGTCACCGTCAGCCGAAGTGAGGCTGCCTGGCGC
>WPCG01060045.1_pt1 | contig 45283 bp, 41 predicted proteins | sample 5403311 | NCBI WGS metagenome assembly WPCG01 (sample SAMN12869467, study PRJNA574797) | sludge metagenome | isolation source: wastewater treatment of Control | place: China:Beijing | collected 2019-05-17
GGAATTCCTTATCTGAACCGTCATGGCCGCGGCGATCATAGATTCCGTGTTGTTTTGGAAGTCCCGCGCAATCTGGATGCTGAACAAAAAGAGATGCTTAGCAAATTTGAGGAAAGCATGACGGATACGCATTACGAGAAACGCAAAGGATTTATGGAGAAGATCCGTAATATCTTCGGGAGCAAATAGTGAATTTCGTAGTTTTTGATCTGGAGTGGAACAGTGCTGCACCCGGAAAGGCGGGAGTTAGTGAAAATCATCCGGATCTGCCCTTTGAAATTATTGAAATAGGTGCTGTAAAGTTGTCAGCTGAAGCGAAGTCAGGTGCAACATTCACTGCCAATGTCAAGCCACAAGTTTACAAAAAACTAAATAAATATATTGCAAGGGTCACCCAGCGCAGCCAGGAAAGTCTGGGCCAGGGGGACCCTTTTCCTTTGGTTGTATCAAAGTTCATCGACTTTTGCGGTACTGATGTGATCCTTGCCTCCTGGGGTTTGTCTGACCCTCAGGTACTTAAACAAAATATGGATTTCCATAATCTGGACTCGTCCTCTTTTAATAAGGCTATAAACCTGCAGGTGGTTTTTGCTCATATGGCTGAGGGAGGACAGACCTCCCAACAAAGGTCAATTGAATATGCTCTTGAGTTTTTAAATATTGAAACTGATTTGAGTTTTCATGATGCCCTTAACGATGCATGTTACGCAGGGCGTATTCTTAATGCACTATTGTTGAAGACAGGAACAGAAGAGCATGAAAAAGTTCTACGGCCTTTCCTTTATGATCCGTTTTTACAGCGTGAAAAAACCTGGCAGATAGCAGTAGCGGCAGGAGGAAATGCAGAGGCAGTTATCAGCAAGCAAGAGATCACATGTCCGGCCTGTCAACGGGTTCTGACCAGTGATGAACCTGTTATCAGCACCAAGAAGAAGAAGCGCTGGTCCTGGTTCTTAAATTGTGAGAAACATGGCCGGCTTCGTTGTACCATAAGTCGCTACCGGCGCGAAGGCAAGGATATCTACCATTTCAAACTGACCCTGCCGTATCCGCCAAACGGCTATTGAGAAAGAAGGGTATTGCCATGACTACAAAGTTTTTGAATGACATTGCGGAAGAAGTAAAAATGGCCTGGCAGGAGCTGATAGCTGAAGCCGGTGTTAAATCGGGAGATTTGCTTGTTCTTGGCTGCAGCAGCAGTGAGATATTGGGAGAATGTATCGGCAAAAGCTCCAGCTTGAGTGTGGGACATACAGTAATTAAGGCGAGCAGGGAAGTACTTGATCCGTTGGGAATTGAGCTGGCTGTACAAGCCTGCGAACACCTCAATCGTTCACTTGTCGTTGAGCGCTCTGTTGCTGAAAAATATGCTTTGGAAGAAGTTAGTGTTGTACCGGTTGCAAATGCCGGAGGCTCGGCCGCTACCGCGGCATATGCCCTGGCCGATGATCCGGTTATGGTATCCGGGCTAACTGCGATAGCAGGTCTGGATATCGGAGACACTTTCATTGGTATGCATGTCAAATTCGTACAAGTCCCGCAACGTATACCAACAAAAAAGATCGGAGAGGCCCATCTAAGCGCGCTAAAATCCCGTTTGCCGAGGATTGGCGGTGAAAGGGCCAAATACAGTTTTGATCGTTCAGTTTATGAAGAAGAATTAGCCCACGCCCTTAAAATCGAGAATGGTGAAAACGCTTAACAAAAGCGGGGAATATGCCATATTGTTATGGAAGAAAATAGTAGGATCTGTTAGACTTAACAAAGCCTGAAAAGGAGGTATTGTGATGAAAAAAACACCACTGAATCAAAAACATTTAGCCTTGAATGCCCGCATGGTTGACTATGCAGGATGGGATATGCCTGTGCAGTATGAGGGTATTACAGAAGAGGTTACAGCTGTAAGAGAAAAAGTCGGCATGTTCGATGTTTCTCACATGGGGGAGGTTTTAGTTTGCGGAGAAGGTAATGGGGAGTTTCTGAACTGGCTTCTCAGCCGTGATATCACCGGCAAGCAAAAAGATCAGATTACATATGCGATTCTTTGTTATGAAGATGGCGGCACGGTAGACGATCTCTTGGTTTACGAGATGGACAATGACTGCTACATGCTGGTCGTGAATGCTGCAAACAAGGACAAAGACGTTGTGCATATCAATGATAGCTTGGTTACTTACCGTGAAAAGTATCCTGAAAGAAAAGATGATATTAAGATTGTTGATGATTCTGCACATTATGGTCAAATTGCTGTGCAGGGACCTGATAGCCTTAAAGTAATGCTCGATCTGGCAGAGAAGCTGGGTCTTGATGCAGAACAAAAAGAGCAGCTGCAGGGTCTGAAGCGCTATCGCCAGATTCAGGTAAACAAAGACGGCTTTGAACGCAAAATGATTATTTCGCGTACCGGTTATACAGGTGAGAATGGTTATGAAATCTATCTGCCGGCTGAATTGACCGGTGAGGTCTGGGATCTACTTTATGATTATGGGGTCGGCCCGGCAGGCTTGGGAGCACGTGACTCTCTGCGTCTTGAAGCAGGAATGCCTCTTTACGGGCATGAAATGGCTGCGGACATCACACCACTCGAAGGAGACATGGGCTTCTTTATTGACTTCAGCCGTGACTTCCAGGGCGGAAAAGAGATGAAAGCAAGGTCCACCCGCAAGAGAATAGCTCTTGTCAGCGAAGGACGCGCTATCCCGCGCGACGGATATACTGTTTATCTTAATGATGAAGAGGTTGGTGTAATTTCATCCGGAAGTTTCTCTCCGACGCTGGGCAAAGGCATTGCTTTTGCGCTGGTGAATTTAGATTTCCCTGATGATGTTGATAGCGTCGAAGTCAAAGTTAGAAAGAAATTTGAACCCTTTAAGCTTGTTAAAGCACCCTTTGTTAAAAAATAGTAAGTCATACCGCCTATAGGCGGTTAATAGATTCAGAAAAAGAAAGGTAAAAGAAAATATGACCACAGTAAAAGAAGATCTTCGTTATGCAAAGACCCATGAATGGGTAAAGGTTGAAGGCAATGTTGCCTCAATCGGTATCACAGATTTCGCCCAGGACCAGTTGGGTGACTTGGTTTATGCTGAGGCAGAGCCCGTCGATATAGATGTAGAAATTGATGACCTGATTGGCAGCGTCGAGTCTGTAAAGATGGCTTCAGACCTTTATTCTCCTGTCGCCGGCAAAATCATTGAGTCCAACGAGTCAATTGAGGACGCTCCTGAACAAATCAATGAGGATGCTTTCGGCACCTGGTTTGTAAAAATTGAGATGTCCGATCCTTCACAGCTGGACGGTCTGATGGATGCTGCAGCTTACGAAAAATTCTGTGAGGAGGAAATTGCATGACCGCTTATCTTCCCATGGATCGGGAAGAACGTCGCGAAATGCTCGCTTCGGTCGGTGTTGACTTAGACCACCTTTTCGACTCGATCCAGGAGTCACAAAGATTAAAGAACACGGATTTCAGCGGTTTGCAAAAAGAAGGCTTTTCTGAGCTGGAAGTAGTCGAGCGTCTATCAGCTCTTGCGGATTTGAATAAACGTACAGATGACTATGATTCTTATCTCGGAGCAGGTTTTTATGACCATTATCAGCCAGCCGCTGTAAAACATTTGATCAGCAGAACCGAGTATCTTACTGCCTACACACCTTATCAGGCAGAGATCTCTCAAGGCACCTTACAGGCTATTTTTGAGTGGCAAAGCTACATTTCCCGCCTCAGCGGTATGGATATTTCTAACGCTTCAATGTACGACGGTGCTTCGGCAGCAGCTGAAGCAGCTTTGATGGCATGCCGTGAAAAACGACTCTACAAAGTCTTTGTATCTGCAGGCATGCATCCCGAATATATCGAGACAATTGAAACCTATTGTCATGCAGCAGGTGTCGAAGTTGAAGTCGGTGCTTTGGACGAAACCGGCAAAACAGTAGATTTTCCGACTGAGAAGGGTTATGCCGCTGTCATGGTACAGAGCCCCAACTTCTACGGAGTTGTTGAGGACCTCTCTCTTGTCGTTGAAAAGGCCCACGCAACCGGTGCCCTGGTGGCAGCTTCCTGCGATTTAATCAGTCTTGCTTTACTGCAGCGCCCCGGAGATCTTGGTGTGGACATTGTTACCGGTGAAGCACAGGCTTTGGGTATCCCCATGTCTTTTGGCGGGCCGGGTGTTGGTTATATGGCAGTTACTCAGAAGTTGCTGCGTAAAATGCCCGGACGTATTGCCGGTGAAACTGTTGATCGTGATGGCAAAACCAGCTACGTTTTGACAATACAGGCACGTGAGCAACATATCCGCCGCGAGCGCGCTACTTCGAATATCTGTACAGCACAGGCGCTGATGGCGACATCGGCTACTATCTGGCTGGCCCTCATGGGTGCTTCAGGTATCAGAGATGTAGCTGAGCAATCTGCAGCTAAAGCTCTTTATCTGCAGGAAAAATTGCTGGCTACCGGACTGTTTGAAAATACATATGATTCGCCTGTTTTCCGTGAGTTCTCACTGACAGCCAAAGACGGTCTTGATCTTAATAAGCTGAACCGGGATCTTCTCGCAGAAAAGATATTTGGCGGCCTTGTAGTTGATGACAATCGTTGGCTCCTCGCAGTTACTGAAAAGAAGTCAAAGCAGGCGATGGACAAATTTGTCGAGACAGTAGAACGTCTCGCCAAGGCACAATAAGAGAGGAGGAATAATATGACTATGCTAAAAGATACCCCTTTGATTTTCACAAAAGGATCAAAATCATTCAAAAGCAGTTACATCCGTCCTCTCGATGTTGAGATGCCGGATCTTGCAGCTTATTATGGTGAAAACTATAGAGCTGAATTGCCGAATATACCTAATGTGGATGAAATTACAGCCATTCGCCATTACACAAATATGTCGAACAAAAACTTCAGTGTTGAAGTCGGCACTTATCCCTTGGGTTCCTGCACAATGAAATATAATCCCAAGGTTAACGAAGACATGGCATCCTTGCCCGGCTTCGCCAACCTTCATCCTTATCAGGCATGCGAAACAGTTCAGGGAAGTTTGGAATTACTCTATGAACTGGAACTTCAGCTTAACGACCTGACAGGCATGGATGCTTACACCTTCCAGCCGGCTGCCGGAGCACACGGAGAGTTGGCGGGCATTCTTCTGATCAAGGCTTACCACGAGGACAGAGGTGACAGCAAACGCGACACCATCATTGTTCCTGACGCGGCACATGGTACTAACCCTGCAACGGCTGCTATGGCAGGCTACAAAGTCAGAGAAGTGAAGTCAAATGAACATGGATTGGTTGATCTTGATGCTCTGGCTGCAGTGCTGGGAGATGATGTGGCCGGTCTCATGCTGACAAATCCGAACACACTCGGTCTTTTTGACTGCAACATCGACCAGATTACACAGATGGTTCACGATTGTGGCGGTCTCTGCTATTACGACGGTGCAAATCTTAACCCCATCATGATGCAGGCACGTCCGGGAGATATGGGCTTTGACTGTGTCCACTTGAATGTTCACAAGAGCTTGTCTACACCTCACGGTGGTGGCGGCCCCGGTGCCGGTCCTGTTGGATGTAAAGATTTCCTTAAGAAATATTTGCCCAGACCTGTAGTTGTTAAGGAAGATGATGGCTACACCCTTGATTACGATATGCCCGGCAGCATGGGTATGTTGCGTTCCTTCATCGGTTCTTTCGGAGTTCTTGTCCGTACTTACGCATATATGCTGCGAAACGGTGTAGATGGTCTCAAGGAAGTTTCTGAGGGTGCTGTCGCCAATGCCCGTTATATAATGGAGCGGGTCAAAGAGTATTATGAACTGCCTTATGACGAACCCTGCATGCATGAGTTTGTTATCACCAGTGCCTGGCAGAAAGAGAAATATGGCATTGACACCAATGATATCGCCAAGAGGCTGATTGACTATGGCTTCCATCCGCCGACCGTCTATTTCCCGTTGATTGTTCATGAAGCAATGATGATTGAACCTACCGAGACGGAAACCTGGCGCGATGTGGATGCTTTGGCTCAGGCCTTGATCGATATCGCAAAAGAATGTGAAACTGAGCCGGAACTGGTTAAAGGCGCGCCACACAGCACACCTATAGCCAGACCCGACGAGACCCGCGCTGCCAAGGATCAGATCTTGACATGCCTGGATTAATAAGTTAATCACATTTTGCAAACAGATTGAGGGGGTTGTTTAATTCAGCAACCCCCTTCTCTATGGGCTTTCGTGTCATCTGCCCGCTTAGCATTTTATAACTATGCTAAAATATTTGTTGTTCAGTCACTTAGGCGCTATAATATTTTTTTGGCAGAACATTTATTAATAAAAAAGTTTTGAGAAATAGAAAGGACTTAAATTATGGCAATTAAAGTCGCAATTAATGGATTTGGACGTATCGGACGTATGGTTTACCGCGGTATGATCGAGGCAGGTATCCTTGGTGATAAGGTAGATGTTGTTGCAGTTACCGACATGTCCACAGATGCAGATTACTTTGTTTATCAGATGAAATATGATTCTACGCAAGGACGTTATTTTGGAGATCTGACAACTGAAAAATCTGACCCTTCACTGGAAGCAAATGATGTCATCGTGGTTGACGGGAAGCATAAGACCCGTTGTATCCTGGCTGCGAGAACCCCCGCTGAGCTTCCCTGGGAAGAACTCGGTGTAGAATACGTCATTGAGGCAACAGGTCTTTTCACACAGCGTGAAAAAGCTCAGGGCCATATAGAAGCCGGCGCCAAAAAGGTTGTAATCACAGCTCCGGCCAAAGGCGGAGTCAAGACATTTGTTATGGGCGTTAATGAAAAAGACTATGATCCTGCAGAAGATCATATCGTTTCTAATGCCTCTTGTACCACCAACTGTCTGGCACCTATAGTGCACGTACTCTTGAAAGAGGGTATCGGAGTTGAGAAGGGTCTCATGACTACCATCCATGCTTATACAGCTACACAGAAATTGGTTGACGGGCCTTCCGCTAAAGACTACCGTAATGGACGCGCAGCTGCAGTCAATGTTATTCCTGCTTCAACCGGTGCCGCAAAAGCAGTCGGCGAAGTCTTGCCTGATGTTAAGGGCATACTGACCGGCATGGCCTTCCGTGTTCCTGTTGCTACAGGGTCCGTAATAGACCTCACCTTTCTGGCCAAGCGTGATACCTCGATTGAAGAAATTGATAGCTTGATGAAAAAGGCATCTGAAACCTATCTCAAGAACACATTGGCATATGCTGATGATCCGATTGTCTCTACCGATGTTATCCATGATGCGCATGGCTCTATCTATGACTCAGAGGCTACTTTAAGTAACAATCTGCCCGATGAAAAACGTTTCTTCAAGATTGTCAGTTGGTATGACAACGAGTGGGGATACTCCATGTTGATCATTGATCTTCTGATGTACATGATTGAACAAGATCGTGCATAAATAAGAAAAAACTATTTTACTTGAATGGGGCATAGCCGGAAACAGCGGCTATGCCTTTTTTGTATCATCCATTTCTGTTCTTTAGGATCAGTTATCGTATACTTGAAATGTAGAGGACTCAAGGTCACGAAAGAAAATAAAAATATCACATATATTGGCTTGAGAAATAGTGTCAAACAGAAGGAGGCTTATGATGAGATGTGAAAATTGCGGTGCTGAACTTGCAAGTGGCAGTAGATTTTGTACAAGTTGCGGGAAAGAGGCTGCTCCCTATACTGCACAGGAAGTAATAACGGCTGACCAACCACGTGCTGACTATAGTCAGCAATATAACTACGTTCCTCCCCAGCAGCAGTATTATCCTCAGCCTGCCATGGATCCACCTTTATCAGTGGGCCAATACATCGGCATGCTTTTACTGTTGATGATTCCGGTAGTCGGTTTTGTACTTCTGCTGGTTTGGGCCTTTGGGGGTTCAGTCAACAGGAATAAGAAGAACTACGCCAGGGCATCACTGCTTCTGTTACTGATTTCAACCGTGTTGATCATTATTTTAGTACTGATTTTCGGTGTTGCTCTCTTCAACTTCTTTATTGATGATATTTCCTGGCTGGAAAACTTGAGTTACTTATAAACAGTGTGATAAGCCGCTCATCAGGGTTGGGATGAGCGGCTTGATAAACTCAATTTGTACCGGCTAAGATAGCTGTTTATTCATCAGAAACCTGATCCGTTTTGCCGGCTTTTTCCTGAGCCAGTTTGTTTGTGTTTTCGGTACCGCGGAAAACAACAAACTTCCACCAGAGAAATTCTCCAACGAAATTCAAGAGCATAGTCGGGATTTTTATCAGGTAGTCATTAATATTGTTGTTTGAAGCCAGTTGTCCCAGCCAGGCTGTTACAGGTATGAAAACTACATAGAAAAGTGCCACCTTGATCATGGCAATAGGGACGTTGTTGGCGGACTTGAAGGTGTAACGACGATTTAGTGTGAAGTTCCAAAGCACTGATAAGATAATAGAGATTATGTGCTTAAAGTCATAGGGAAGACTTGTCAGGCGCTCTAATAGGATGAAAGAACTCGCTTCTATCAAGCCGGCTGAGAGTGAGAGCAGGGTGAATTTTACTGCTTGAATCAATGATTCTTTTGACTTAAGGGGTACCTGATTAGTCATTTATTCTCCTTATTCTTCCGTTGTGGCGTTTAATATCTGAAAGGCTGCTCTGTTTGCCTTATACATCGTTTTGAACACTTCAAAGTTGCGATCGTGGATTGCTTTCGTGTCGGGGTTCGGGTTGGAGGTACTGCTTACCCTGACAATGTTTCGAGCTTCACTTAAATCTTCAAGCTCACCTAGTCCGGCAGCGACCAGGAGGGCAGCACCGACCGCGCCGAAGTTTTGCGGGTCTTCTGTGGTTTCAACCGGAAGCTGCAAAATATCTGCCAAAATTCCTGCAGTTACTGAGGATAGGGCACCTCCACCGATAAAGCGGATAGGAGATTTGACCTCAATTCTCTTTTCAATCAGCTCCACGAACCAGCGCATATGATAGCAAACACCTTCTACAACAGCCCGAATCAGCTCTGTTTTTCCGGTTTCCAGGCCGATATTAAAGAACATTCCACGGGCATTTGAGTCTTCGAAAGGACAGCGGTTGCCATGGAGCCAGGGAGTGAAAATGACTCCGCCGGAACCACTGGGACTTTTGCTGATCACCTCTGACAGATAATCATAGAGGGAGGCATATTCGCATCCGGGGCCATCAGAAACTGAGGTTTTTGACAGATAAATGTTGATTTCATCCAGAGCCAGATGATCGCGCACCCACTCAAGACACTTGCCTGCTGTTTCCAACTCGGCAAAATAATTGTATAGTCCGGGCTGTACGCCAACGACTGATGCTACCATGGCTTGAGTATCGGTAATCCTTCTATCAGTTACAGCAGAGGCCCAGCCACTGGTACCCATGTAGATATGTGTATCCCCCGGCGCCACACAACCGGCACCGATAGAGGAAAGGGAAGAATCGCCACCGCCTGCAAAAACCGGAGTCCCCGCTCTCAAGCCCATTTCCGAAGCAATTTCCTCCAGCAAACCACCCACATTTTCAGTTGAATCAACAATCTCAGGCAGATGAGATTCTTCTATGCCGAGACTACGTATCAAGGGGAGGGAATAAGCTGGATTATTGTCATCTTTATCCAGCAAGAGCATGGTAAAGGCGCTGTCATGGCTGCGTACAAATCTTCCTGTCATACGTGCAATAATGGCTTCCTTGACATCCAGCCACTTGTAGATATTTTTAAAAACGTCAGGTTCATTTTCTTTTACCCAAAGGTATTTCCAGACCGGATCTTTGTCACTGGCTGATACCACACCGGTTTGCAGCAGACTTTTAAGCAAAAAGGGAATGCCGACATCTGCAATTTTGGGGCCGGGCCCGCCATATTTTTCTTTCATATCTCCGGCGCGCTGGTCCATATAGCTCATCGAAGGTCGCAGATGGCGTCCCGCTTTATCAAGGAGGACGACACTCTGCATCTGTGAACAGAAACTGATGCCTGCAAGCTCGCGGGCGGCTTCCGGATGATTTGCAGCGATCGATCTGCTTGTATCCACAATGGCTGACCACCATTCATCCGGGTCCTGCTCAGCCCCGCCATTTGGCAGGATTTCTAAACCGTAATCGCCAAAGGCTGTATCGATCAGCTGCAAAGAACGGTCGCTTTGGCTATCCCGTTTATTTCCGGATAAATTGAAGAGGCAAGTTTTGACACCTGTTGTTCCAATGTCGAAGGTTAAAATAAACATAGTTATTTCCTCGTATCAGTCTTTAGGGTTCAGTAAAGCTCCCCGCAGAAATTTCATTGTTTCTGTGATGACAAACTCATCGTTTTCGATTAAATCAATACCATCCCTTACATAGATGCGATAGCGTTCGTGTAAATACCCGCCGGCATAAGAGTATTGCAGGGCCAAAAAGATATTATCCAGATGAAAAGCCGCCATTGCCGGATCAAGTTCTGCTCTGACTTCACCTGTTGTCTGACCGTTCGTAAGAATTTCTCTGTAGCATTGTGAAGAAAAGGTTTCAAGATTGAAGCTCAATTGCTCTGTCATATCATTGTTGCTGCTGGAGATCAGTTCAAGATAGAGGCGTATCAGACTGTTTTGTTCGCGATTGGTGCGCAGAATTATACGCAGAACTTTCTCGATTTTACTTTCTACACTCATAAAGGGAATTTCATTAATAGCCCTCAACTCTTCTTCAATTAAATCTGAGCTCAGCTGAATGACATACAAAAAGAGATCTTCTTTACTCTCAAAATACTTGTAGAGTGATCCTACTGATATGTGTGCTTTTTTGGCGATTTTATTTATATTTGCCGCTTCGTAACCGCAGCTGGCAAATTCATCAATGGTCGCTCGGATTACTCTATATCTTTTGTCCTCATCGAGACGATCAAAGCGTGGGCTTGAATACTTCATTTGTTGCAACCTCTTCAATAAAATAAGTGAGTGAAGATTCACCTAGTCATGTATTGATTCTAGCATCTATCACTAAAAATGCAAACTATAATGTGATTTACTTGACTATTTATATGAATTAAGCTAATTTGAGAGAAGTGAGCACTCACTCACTTTGTAGATTAGTATGAGAATATTAGTGCTGGGAGACTTTAAAAATGATAGATCTGAGTCAAACAAGAGTTGATCAAATTACAGGGCAATTAGATGATTTGATCAAGAAACCCATATATTCGATTTCACCTGAGGCCTTATCTAAATATGAAAAAGAGTACTACATAGAGAAGTGCAGCAAGAGCAAAGCTATGATTGATGAGGCGCGCAAGTATATTCCGGGTGGAGTACAACATAATCTGGCTTTTAACCACCCCTTTCCCTTAGTTTTCACAGGAGCCAACGGAGCATACTTAACGGACATAGATGGAAACAGGTATTTTGACTTCTTACAAGCCGGCGGCCCTGTTGTTCTTAGCTCAAATCCTCCCGAAGTCCGTGAGAAAGTTATCGACTTGCTGAACACATGTGGACCTTCCACCGGTCTCTTTCATGAGTATGAATACAAGCTGGCCAAACTGGTCAGTGAGCTTATGCCCTCAGTCGACTGGCTGCGTATGTTTAATTCAGGCACAGAAGCTTGTATGGCTGCTATACGGGTTGCACGGCTGGCCACAAAGAAAAAACGGGTGCTTAAGATGGGCGGTGCCTATCATGGCTGGTCAGACCAGTTAGCTTACGGGATCCGCGTTCCTGGAAGCAAATTCACTCAAGCTCATGGCGTGCCGGTTAAAATGTTTAAATATACTGACGAATTTTTCCCGGGTGACCTTGACGCCTTCGAAAGAAAGTTGCGCCGCAATCAATTGTGCGGTGGAACTGCAGCGGTCATGCTGGAGCCTGTCGGCCCTGAGAGTGGTACCAGACCTATATCTACAGAATTCGTACAAGGTATCGAAAGGCTTTGCCGTAAATATGGATGCATGCTGATTTTTGATGAAGTTGTAACTGCCTTCCGTCTGTCGCCACATGGTGCTCAGGGAATTATGGGTGTAGAACCTGACCTGACCGTATTCGGCAAAGTCATCGGCGGCGGATATCCCAGTGCTGGTGGTCTGGGCGGCAAGCAGGAATACATGAAGTATCTTGCCGCCGGCATTCAGACAGGAGATAAAGTCAAGAAGGCTCTGGTCGGCGGTACTTTAGCTGCCAACCCCTTAACAGCACTTGCCGGTTATTACACCATTGAGCAGATAGTAGAGACTTCTGCGTGCGAGAAGGCCAATGCCAACGGTGATCGGCTGAATGCAGGTTTGGAGCAACTAATAGAAAAGCATAAACTGCCCTTTGTTGCCTTCAATCAAGGTTCCATATGTCATCTGGAAACAGTCGGTACCATGCATTTCACAGTTAATTGGAAGAAACCTTGGACGATCCCTGCTGTTCTGGATCAGACTGCAGTGCGTAAGAACGAGATGGAACATATGGGTTCGGCATATATGGCTGAAGGAATTGTCACTCTTGCCGGCAGCCGACTTTATACCAGTGCTGCATACGATGATGATATGATAGATGAAGCTCTCATACGTTTTGACCGTATCTTTGCAAATGTTGTCAATCTAGAAGAAAAATAACAGAGGTGCCGGTATATGAGTTTGGAAAAGCTTAAACAGAAGGATTTGAAGCTGGGAGAAGAAATTATTGAACTAGCTCATGTTCTGACTGCAAAAGGCTTGGTTGTCCGTACCTGGGGAAATTTCAGCAGGCGGGTAGACAGTAAAAGCATTCTCATAACTCCAAGTGGCAAAGCCTATGATAAGATGAGCCCCGATGATTTGGTTAAGATCGATCTGAGCGGTAGTAAAGCAGAAGTTGTCAGTCCGGGCAAGCCATCCTCGGAGATGCCCATGCATGCACTCAGCTATCAGCTTTATCCTGACGTGAATGTAATCATTCACACGCATCAGATCTTTGCCTCCGCAATATCTCTTTACGGCCGTTCCTTTCCTCTCACTGAAGAATATGCTGCCGGCTTCGGTTCGGATAGCTTAGAACTATCTCCTTATAATTTACCGGGTTCGTCCAGCTTGCACAAAAACATGAAGGCAACTATGGAAAAGAGCTATGGCAAAGTTATCTTAATGGAGAGACACGGTGCTTTTATTCTGGCTTCAACTATGGAAGAAGCAATTGCCCGTGCAGAGTTGTTGGAGAAATTTTCCCGGGAGATATTTACAGAACTGACAGGCAAAGAGTCCAGCTGGCGAAGTGATATTCATCTCAATTTCGCAGATGAAGAGCCTGCAAAACACAGCATGGATTCAAAGAGCAAAGAAGAAGTATGTGTTTATTCACGTGATCCTTTAATTCAAGATTTCTTGAAAAGCGGGCTTTCAACATATCTGGATGACTTTGCACAAATTTGTGGTCCGACGGTTAAAGACAGGCGCAAGCGTAACAGTGTTGTTTTCGATCCGGTAGAGGGCCGGGCGCGCTGTTACGGACGGGATGAAGCGGATGCCTGTAATGTGCGTGCGGTTTTAGAAAAAAACGCTCGCGCAGCTCATGTGGCCGGGATCAGTAAGCAAAAGCCCATAGCAGGCTGGGAGGCAAGACTTATGCGTTTCATATACCGGACTAAGTATTCAAAGGTAGCTGAATAAGTATATCTTTATATGAAAAAGCCGCTTATCCGGAACAGGACAGGCGGCTTTTTAATCAGCTGAAATGTCTGTTTCTTTATCTGGCAAACATGGCTACTATGGCCAGTATCGTCCCGGTAATACCCTCACCGCCAAGCAGGCCAGCCGAGACCAATTGCAGCGGACCTTCCTTGTCGCTCTTTTTCTTGCGGATAATCAGCTCCAGTACACCACCTGCAAAAATCGGAATTGCCAGGCCTGCACCTGTTAGCAGCAGGCCGATTCCTATGATCGTCGCCGGAATTTTCAGTAAAACCAGTATAATCCCGACAACTGCTGCGAGAATAAAGACCAGCGGATTGCCAATACCTGCGATCATGGCAGTAACACTTTGGGCCTGAGCTGCCGGCAATCCGAATTCGGGACCGAAGCCGCCATAGCTTGAAGCTAAAGCAACAAAAGCCAAGGTTGCTGTAATGGCACCGAAAAAACCACCGATGAATTCGATAAGCAATTGTGATGAAGGGGCTGTCCCAAGGATAGAGCCGGTTTTGAAGTCGTTCATCATGTCACCTGCGTAACCGCAGGCGACAGCTACGATGGCTGCAATCAGGAAAGCATGTTCAGCTGTCAGCGGTACTAACAGGCGTATTGCCAGTAGCACAAGGATGCCGAAGATCTCCATCGGATTGAGCCCGGTTTCGCCTGTAATAATGGTTGACATAGCACTGGCTAAAAAGACTCCAACTAAGAGCAACAAGGAAACAGGCACAGCCAGTCCCAGCAAAATTGACAAGACAAAGGCGGCTGCAACAGCAAACAGTCCCAGTGGCAAGCGCACTTTTTTGCGGATTTGGCTGATATCAGTTTCTTCGTCAGTGACGTTTTCTTCTGTGTTTTCTTGAGACTTTCTGCTGCGCCAGCTCCCAATCAAAGAGACCAGCAGAGTAGCCAGGCCAGATCCGACCATAAGGCCGATAGAGGCAATCTGAATAAAGGATGCAGCTTCAGCAGCTGAAGCAAACCATTGCAGGCTGACCCCTATACGATTGATAACGATTGCTCCAATGGCTGCACCGGCTAACCATAAGGCAGTCGATTTGAAGCCGATCAAGGAGCCGATACCGATAGCCATGGGTGAAAGCTGAAAGGCTATGCTTACTCCTGCCAGCGAAAAAGTTACTATGCCGGGGATGAGTTGAAAGCGATCCCGTAACAAAACAAAGAAAGCAGCTACAATAAGAGCGGTAAAGAGAACCCTGGCTTTGCTGCCGCCTTCGTGGCCGGCTTTCAAGGTTTCAGCAGAAGCCTGCCCGATGGGATAGGGAAGTTTCAGTTGTTCAATGGCACGTTTCCTGTATAGAGCACAGAGTAAAGTGCCCAAGATTACTCCGATAAGAGCGACCAGGAAGATTACCCACCCATAACGTCCCAGAAGGGAGCTGTCACTTCCTTCTTCAGGAATTGTCCAGACACCGCTCATAAACAAACCCGGAATGGTAAAGGCAAGACCCCCGGCTACCATTGCTCCGGCGGACATACCGGTAGAAGCGACGTTAACCTCTTTCAGGCTCTTGCTTTTGAAAAGTCGCATTAAGGTAAGTGACAGTACTGCAACAAATATTGTCGGCCAGGGCAGGGCGCTCATGCGCAATGCAACATACATTGATGACGCAGTCATGAGAATCGAACCGAATATCGCCAAAACCAATGCTCTGACGCTGAAATCGGGAAACAAAGCTGATTGCTTTTCCTTCTTCATTAGAGCCTCCTTAGACTTTTCTTCTATAAGAATAGATATTAACACTAAAGAAAGAATCGTATTGACACATTTTGACTGTCAAAAATAGAAATTCATTTTCTTTTTTGTTTATGCTGAATATAGTAAGATGATACCTTTTCGGACCGTTATAAACTGCTATAATATAGACATCGAAAAAGCATCCATTCACTTGGAAAGCGAAAGGAGCAGTGCAAATGCATATAGAGATTTTAGGCAAAGATATTCGTGTCAGTGACCAGCAAAAAGAGAAGATCGAAAGAAAGCTGGAGAAATTCGCTCGCTACTTCGGCGATGAAGCGCGCGCAGATGTAATGATTCAACCGGAGGGTGATCAGGTGCGTGCAGAGATGACCATCAAGATCCGCAGACACTATTATCGCGCGGAAGCAGATGCCCCCGATTCAATTTCTGCCGTTGAACAGACTATTAACAAGCTGGAGCGCCAGATACGCAAACAGAAATCTCGAATGAAGAAGCAGAAGAAAGAATATGCTTACATGAGAGACTTTTTTGCCAATGAGGAATTCTCCGTTCCCGAAGAGGAGCCTCAGATGGAGATGGATATTATCCGTCGCAAGAGCTTCCAGATTGATCCTATGACACCGGACGAGGCCATTATTCAAATGGAAATGCTGGGACACTCTTTCCTGCTTTTCCTTAGTGAAGAGAATAATAAGGTTGCCCTGATTTACAAACGTAACGATGGCAATTACGGTCTTATTGAACCGGAGTATTAAGTGCAATCAAATCAAATTGATCCTTTTATAAATCAAAATACAGCGCCCGCTGAAGCCGGTGAAGTCAACAGCAGTGATGAGACTCTACTGGCTAATCTCAATCCGGAACAGCGGCGCGCTGTTCTTACAACCGAAGGTCCCCTTCTGGTTCTGGCCGGAGCAGGTTCAGGAAAAACACGGGTGATAACCAGTCGTGTTGCCTGGCTGGTAAAGCATAAGGATGTGCATCCGGCTCAAATATTGGCAATTACTTTTACTAATAAGGCAGCTAACGAGATGAAAGAGCGCATCTCCGATTTAATCGGTCTTTCCGCACGCGGAGCCTGGATCGGAACTTTTCATTCTATGATGCTGCGTATTTTGCGCCGTCATGCCGAAATGCTTGGCTATCGTTCGCAGTTCGCTATTTTTGATACCAGTGATCAGGAGCGGGTCATGCGGGATGTACTGGAAGAGCTGAATATATCTAAACGGACGCTAACACCTCGTGAGGCCCTGAACAGAATAGGTAGTTTTAAGAATAAAGGCATGAAGCCGTCAGATATCAGAAAAAGTCGTTCTTCATATATGGCTGAAGACCTGGCTAAAATCTACGAGAAATATCAAAAGGCTCTGTTTGAGCGTAACGCAATGGATTTTGATGATATTCTTCTGCAGACGCTGAGGTTATTTGCAGAGCAGCCACATATTCTGGCCCAGTATCAACATCAATTCCGATATATTCTGGTGGATGAATATCAGGACACAAACAGGGTGCAGTATGACCTGGTTCTGAGACTTTCGGACAAATACAAAAACCTCTGTGTTGTCGGCGATGATGACCAGTCTATCTACTCTTTCCGGGGTGCTGATGTACAAAATATCCTGGATTTTGAGCAGGATTTTCCCGATGCTACGGTTATACGCCTGGAGCAAAACTATCGCTCAACTTCCGTCATTTTGGCGGCAGCAAATAATATTATTCAGGAAAATACTGCACGCAAGCACAAACGCCTCTGGACTGCCATCGATGGCGGTGAGCCGATCATGCTTTATCGTGCTGAGGACCATTTTGATGAAGCTCGCTTTGTTGCCCGCGACATCGCCAGAAGGCTGCAAGCAGAAGATAAGCCGGACGATCTGTCTTTTGCCGTGCTTTACAGGATGAATGCTCTTTCAAGAAATATTGAATCTGCTTTGCGTGACAGTAATATTAACTATCATATCTATGGTGGTACTCGTTTCTATGACAGACGCGAGATTAAAGACGTGACTGCCTACCTGAGATTGATAATGACCCCGGACGACGATGTCGCCTTCCGCCGCGCGGTGCAAGTGCCCCGTCGAGGCATTGGCGAGGTTACTGTAGAGCGCATTAATGCTCTGGCCGGCGAAAATAACGTCAGCATGCTGGAAATTGCACGCAATGCCGGTGTCTACGAAGACTTAGCACGGGCCGCAGGGCGCGTGTCAGGTTTTGCCAAGCTGATTGAAGGGCTGAGATCGAAACTGGAACAAGCTGACAGCGATATGAATCTGGCTGACTTCATACGTTTAGTTGAACATAGCTCAGGCATGGTAGCAGCTTTAGAGGAAGAAGCGGAACGTGGTAATGCTGAAGCTCCATCACGTTTGGAAAACCTGCAGGAACTGTTATCTGATGCTCTGGAATTTGAAGCTAACCTTCTGCGCGAGGATGAAGAGGGAGCCTTTGACGATCCTTTCTATGAGGAAGAAGAAAAAGAGCTTACACCATTAACGATTCTGCAGAGCTTTCTTGAACGTACAGCTTTATACACGGATCAGGACACTGAAGGTGAAGAACCTCTGGTCAGCCTGATGACTATTCATAGTGCAAAAGGCCTTGAGTTCGATGTTGTATATCTGGTGGGAGCGGAAGAAGGCATTTTCCCCAGTTCACGTTGTTTCGAAAGTCCCGACGGGTTAGAGGAAGAACGCAGGCTAGCCTATGTCGCAGTCACCAGGGCAAAGCAGGAGCTGCTGATAACAACTGCAACTAACCGTCTATTGTTCGGATCAACCCAGTACAATATACCATCCCGTTTCCTTGAATCCATCCCGGAAGATCTCATGCAAAGGCGAGGTACTGCCGTACAACAACGTGATTATAGCTCAGCCGCCGGAATGCGGACTGACCGCAATTTATTCGCTTCCACTTTTGCTTCAGCATTCAGTGAGCGCATTGGGCAAAGTTCAGGGAAGACCGGTGGATTGGATCCGAATGATCTTTCGATAGGCGATAAAGTAAGACATGCAAACCGCGGTGTAGGCGAAATCATAAAGATCAATTTGGTTAGCGGTGATGCAATATTAACTATAGATTTTGACGGAGAAACAAAAAGATTCATGGCAAGCCAGTCTTTCCTGACTAAAGAGTAATGCTTACCTACAGTTTTTTACAAAAACTGTATTCACAAAAGGAATTAAGAGATGAGCGAGAAACAGAAGTCATTTTTTGATAACGAAAAAAGTGCAATAACACCGCGGCAGATTAAAGAACGAGGTGAAGAGCAGACTCTCTCTCCTTTTGCTCAGCTTTCATCTCATAGCCGTGGACGTGTGAATCAGGAAAAGGAATGTAAAGTCCGTACCATTTTTGAACGTGATACCGGGCGCATCCTTTATTCATTGCCATTTCGACGCCTGCGTCATAAAACACAAGTATTTTTCAATCCGCAAAACGACCATGTTTGTACCCGTATGGAGCATGTGCTTTATGTCAGCTATTTGGCGGAAGTGATCGGAAGTGCTCTTAGCCTAAACACACATCTGATCCGAGCAATAGCTATGGGCCACGATCTCGGCCATGCGCCTTTTGGCCATTCCGGTGAGACCGTCCTCAATGAATTAATTCAGCAGCATGGAGCTGAGTTCAGCTTTCAACATGAGCTACATAGTCTTCGTGTGGTTGATTTGCTGACTGATGATAACGGAAAGCACGGCCTTAACCTGAGCTTTGAGGTTCGTGACGGTATCGTATCTCATTGCGGTGAAATGTACTCTGAGTATGTTTTACGTCCTGATCGCAGTAAGACGGAAGAAGACCTTTTGGAGACAAAAGCAGGTCTGGTCATGCCTGCAACTCTGGAAGCCTGTGTAGTCAGACTTTGTGATCGTATAGCTTATGTCGGTCGTGACATAGAAGATGCGGAGCGGTCAAACTTAATGTCTTTTGCCGAGTTGCCGGAAGACCTGCGTGCTACTTTGGGTGAGAATAACAGCGCTATTGTAAATACACTGGTACAGGATGTGATAAGAAACAGCTGGGGCCAGGATGCAATTTGTCTGTCTTCGGAAATTGGAATTGCACTCAAGGATCTTACAGAAATTAACGCAAGCCGTATTTATAATGCGACTAAAGTCCGCCGCTTTGAACGAGAATCACGTAATATTATTGAAGGGCTCTTTGAGCATTTCCTCAAGTTGTCACGAACTATGCCCCAGAACAGGTATGATGAAAATAGTCAAAAATTCTTCGAGTTTTATAGCCAACATCCGGAATTTACTGCTTCGCCTGTGCGCAAGATCGTGGATTATATCGCCGGAATGACAGATTCATACGCGCGCCGGGTTTTCTCGGCGATTTATCAATTGTAAGGAGAGAGCAGCCATGACTACAGCTTTCTTTGCTATGATGCACCGACTCAAGTACATTCAGCGCTGGGGACTAATGCGCAATACAGAAACCGAGAATGTGCAGGAACACTCGCACGAAGTAGCGATCATCGCCCATGCTTTGGCGATTTTGCGTAAGAATAAGTTTTCAGAGGGCAGAATCTGTCCTGACCCTGATTATGTAGCAACACTGGCTCTTTATCATGACGCTGCGGAGATTATGACCGGCGACATGCCTTCGCCGATCAAGTATCATAATGACCCTATGCGCGAGACATATAAGGCGATTGAAGAAGAGGCATCCAAGAATCTTTTACGTATGTTACCGGAAGAGTTACAGCCTCTTTACGAAAAGTATCTCATTCCCGCTGATGATGAAATAACCCTCGAAGCCTTAAAACTCATTAAAGCAGCGGACCGCTTTTCCGCCTGTATTAAATGCCTGGATGAGTTTAAAGTCGGAAACAAAGAATTTGTCAGTGCTTATGAGGATATTGAGCAGCGCTTGATGAGCCTGGACTTGCCCGAAGTGCGTTGGTTTGCTGACCATGCACTCCAAGCATATTCCGCTTCGTTGGATGAATTAAGCGCATTTTGATTTTTTATATTACTTGTATATGACATAGAGCTTAAATCGAGTTGACAATAAGCCTTCAAAACCGTTGTATAGCAATGGTTATAACGTATTATGCTAAAATTAGTATCACTAATATTTCGTGTCAAAATGCCAATATTTATGCATGTATGAATTAATTGATTCGATGATCTTAGCTTAATAATCGGATCAAGCCTGCATAGGAGAGGAGGCGGACTTTGAGATATCACAAAGCTGATACTACGCCTGAATTTCGCGATCTGAAAGATCCTGAAGCTTCTCTCTCAGCTCGTATTTCTGTCCTGTTACTTTGTCTGCTTCTGGTTCTGCTGTCCTTCGGCGCCTTCTTCTTGGCAGATGGCCTTTCCGGTAATAAGGAAGCTGCTGCATATAATGACTTTGAAGCGTATCTGGACCAGCAAGGTTTTCCTGAATCATATCGTCCCGCGTTAAGGGTCCTGCATGCAAAATATCCGAATTGGAAATTCACTGCATCACACCCGGTAAATGCCAATGGTACACCTATGAAATGGAGTACGGTTATGGCGTATGAAAGCAGTCTGGAGAGGAAAAATTCCGTTCCTAATTCATACTCCGTTGCCCAACGATCTTTTGACAAAGGTGCCTATAACTACAAAACAAACAGCTGGTATGCCTCTGATGCAGGCTTTTACTATGCCAGTACAGAAATTATTGCCTACTATCTTGATCCGCGGAACTTTCTCAGCGAAAGAGATATCTTTCAATTTGAAACCCTATCTTATAATCCTCAGATTCATACCCGGGCAGAAATTGCACAAAGTCTCATCGGTACATTTATGGTTGATGGTCAGACCGTTCCTGTTGTTGACCAGAACGGAGTGTCTTCTAACATGAAATATCCCGATATTCTTGTTAAGGCGGCAGAATGGAGCAATGCAAATCCGGTATTCCTGGCAAAGAGAATAATCCAGGAAGTCGGGGCGGGAGGTTCAGATTCAGTTAGCGGCACAGTGTCAAGCTATCCCGGTATTTATAATTTTTACAATATCGGTGCATATGCCGGTGCATCACCGATTTCTAACGGCCTGCAATATGCAAAATACGGGTCAGCAGGTGTAAACGGCAGTCTAACATCTACAGAAAAGAACCTGTATCTTTTACCTTGGACGAATCCTTATTTGGCTATTGTGGGAGGGGCCCGCTGGATCAGTGAGGGCTATATTAATGCCGGACAAAATACCCCTTATTATCAGAAGTGGAACATAGATTATAATCACACTTATGGACCCTGGTGGCACCAATATATGGGCAATGTTATCGCTCCGGCTGTCGAGGGCGGGAATGTCTATGATGCATATCAGAGACTCGGTCAGTTGAACAAAAATCACGAATTTATCATTCCGGTAATTGCAGAGATGCCTGCTGAGAAAGTTCCTTTCCCGACAGATAATCGCAGTCGCAACAATTGGTTGCAAAGTATCACGGTCTCTTCGGGGATTTTAAAACCTGCCTTTGATCCGGAAGTAAACACTTATTCCGTTACGGTAGCTCAAGGTGTAGAGAGCTTCACCGTAAATGCCAGTGCATACCTTTCTTCGTGCAGTATTAAGGGCAGAGGAGTTTACAATCTTGAACATGGTGAGAACACAATCAAAGTACAGGCAGTGTCAGAGCGCGGGGATGTTAGAGATTACTATCTGACCGTTAATCGCTCGGGCGAGCCCGGAGATCCTGCGGATAAGCCGGAGGCAAACATGACCAGCAACACGCTCAAGGTGGATAGTTCTTATGTAACTAATGCCGATCCACAGAAAGGTCAAAATACTGTAACGTATTTGAATGAGAATTTGCAGCTGCCTGAAGGTTATAAGCTGGTAGTTTTTGTGGATGGCAAGACAGTGACTTCCGGTGTTGTCGGTACAGGTGCCAAACTCTCACTTTTCTATAAAGAAGAGACGGAGTCTACCTTAGATTATTACCTCCTGATTTATGGTGATGCCAGTGGTGATGGGCTTGTAAATTCGCATGATACGATGGCTGTTTATAGATACATACTTGGTTTAACTCAACCATCTGATCTTGTGAAACAGGCAATGGATGTTAACAAAGATAGTCTGGTAAATTCACATGACATGATGGGCATATACCGACATATACTCGAACTGAGAATTATTGATCAGAATGAGTAAGCTTAGATGAGAAGGGCAAAAACATGAAAAGAAGACTTACATTGTTTTTTACAATTATACTGCTGATATCGATCGTATATTTTCCTCAGATAGTCTCTGCCGCTGATGGAACAATCACTGTTTCAGTATCAGCCTTGGAAGTTGCTGCCGGTAATTCAGTAACAGTATATGTAGGCGTAAGTCCAGCTTTGGAGATGGGTAGCTTTGATTGCACTTTAACTTATGATGCCGGTGTATTTGACTATACAGGGGGATCAATAATTGTCGGTCAAGGCATTTCATCAAATTCCGGTACGGTAGAGATGGCAATAGCTCCGGGTAACTCATTTACAGCCGGGAATATTGCTAGTTTAACTTTCAAAGCAAAGGCCAGCGGGAGCACAAACTTTACAGTAACAAGAGGTTCTTCCGCGTCCCTAATGAAGGATTTTAACTTGGCTGTTGGAAGTTTTGCTTCTGTTCGAGTAGTAAATTCTCCAGCAGCAACAATAGCTCCGACCACTGTTTCTACTGTCCCCAAACAGTCGCCTTTAACAACTGTAGCAACAATAGAACCCACAACAACCGATACCACCCAAACTGAAGAAACAAAGAGCGAGCCGACAAAGGCATTTAAAGCGGAAGACCATAAAGGTCGCAGCTTGTCTATTTCGGAAATAGCTCTGGAAGAAGCCGATATCCCTAGTGGCTTTGAAGAGGCTGAGAGGATGATCGACGGTTCAGCAATGTCAGGTTATTATTCTGAAAATGAAGATTTGTTCTTAGCGCTTTTGAGCTTGTCCGGTCAAGACCCGCAATTGTATTTTTACAATGACTCCAGCGACAGCTTCATACCCTACCTGCGTTTTAAACTTGGTGAAGAATATTACCACGTAACTCTTATGCCGGATGATCTGATACCTTACGGTACTTCACGTTCTGATGCTGATATCAGGGATGTGAACCTTCCCGTCATTGAGTTTAATTTTGGTGACTATATTCCCTTTGACGAGTATATGAAGCAATACCAGGCCCAGTTATCTAAATCTTCAGGGGCAAGTACTGCCTCCGAGTCTACAGAGAACTCTGTTTCTGACAATATTACAACAATGGATATTGAAATTGATCGGGTGAATGAAGCTAGATATTTGCTGGCTTTAGAGGGCAGAAATAAAGACATCGAGAGATTCATTTATAGCCGGAGTCTGGATCAACTTATGCATTACGATCTCCTGCTAGTTCCTGCCTTCGGAACTTTCCTGGATGAGGACTTTGATCATTTGGCAAAAGAGGACCCGAAGGGACCTGAATTGCAGACAGAACCGGTATCAGCACCTACAGAAGCTGTTGAGGGTGATTTGGATGAAGGGACGGATAAGGTGCAAAGCCGAACCGTCAGTCTTTTTGGGAGAGACTTTGAACTCTGGCATATTATTGCTGCGGCAGGCGGAGTTTTATTGATCTTGATTATCCTGATAATTATCATTATTAAGTTTAACTCTGACAGAAAAAGAGCTGAATTTCCGTTTGCAGACGAATTTCTTTCTGACGATTTTATGTATAGTTCGGGAGAAGATGCTCTTGACGTAAAAGATGATTCTGATGCTGAAAATTTCCGACCGGTCGACTATAATTATCCTGATAACTTCCCTGAAGTCAGAGATATTTCTGATATCAGTTCCAAAGTGGGACAAGGCTTCAGCAAAGAATATCAGACAACTTCTTCGGAAAGATCTGATCCGGAAGATCAGGAGGAGATTTAGTTTTAGTGATTAAAAAAATCTGGGCTCATTTAGTGGAGCTCTTTTTTAATATGCAGTTCCTGCGTTATACCATTTCAGGTGTAATCGTTACTTTGGTAGATATGGGAATATTTTATTTGCTGAGCAATTTGCTCGGTCTTAACAAATGGTATTTCTCATTGCTTCCGTCCATTGTCTTGTCAATACTGACCGCCTATGTGCTCAATCGAGTCTGGGTCTTCAAATCTAAACAACCTGTTTTGAGCGAAATATTTCGCTTTTCTGCCGGACGTTTAGTGGTTTCGCTAGTTTTTCAATACGCAGGTTTTTATTTATTTTACGACATGATAGGATTTAAAGCTGAGATAATTCCCAATCTGCCCTGGGCGAAAGCACTTTCTCTTTTGTTCGTGATTGTAGGCAATTATCTTCTGGGTAAGTTTTTTGTTTTTACCGAATATGTTAGAGGCGGTAGAGATGAAGCTGCCGGTGAAGACGATGAATAAGAAGAAATTTTTGGAGAGGATCCAGGCAATTAATGAGTCACAATGCAGCCTTGCAATATATAAGCGAAATCAGGAGTTTCAGCTCTGTTAGAACTTTAGGACGTATCCGCGAATTAAGCCGCAGGCTGGGTGATCCCTGGCGGGGCCTGAAAATATTTCATATAGCCGGAACTAACGGCAAAGGATCAATCAGTAGCTATCTGACACATATTCTTTCGACATCAGGATACACAGTCGGTTGGTATACATCTCCTTATCTGGAACGTTTTAACGAACGAATCCGAGTTATTCAGGGTCGTGAGGATTTGGAGCAATATGATCGTGACAACAATGCAGGTGAAATCGATGATGAATCTATCGACCGGATTATGGCGCGGGTTACACGTGCTGCGGATTCAATGAAGGAAGACGGGATCATGGATTTGCCATCGGTGTTTGATGTGCTCACAATGATGGCCTTCATATATTTCAAAGAAAAAAACTGTGACTATGTGGTTTTGGAAAGCGGTATCGGAGGCAGGCTGGATTCTACAAATGTAATTGAAAACCCTCTTGCCAGCATCATTGCTGCTCCCGGCTACGATCATATGGATCGGTTGGGAAATAATATGAAAAACATCATGTATGAAAAAGCCGGTATTGTTAAGCCCGGAACCCCGGTTTTTGCATATGATCCACGCGATGCCATGATTTCAGAAGAAGATGCAGCTATTGCTAGAAGAACGCTGGAAGAGCGCTGTCTGGAGTTAGATGTTCCCTTGCACTGGATCGGTCGGGGACAATATGAAATGCAGTCTTATGGGCGTGAGGGTCAGAGTTTCCGTAATTTAGAATTAGAAGAAATTTATACCACTAAGCTTCTAGGAGTTTTTCAGCCAATAAATGCGCTCTTGGCTGCATCAGCAGTTGCAAGCCATGTCAGTGCCGAAGATATCAGGCAGGGTATTGCTGCAACCGTTTGGCCGGGCCGTTTGGAAATACTGTCTCAATCACCCTTTGTTCTTCTGGATGGAGCGCATAATATTCAGGGTTGCCACGCTTTGGTTGAATCTTTAGCCCGTTTAAGTGAGAATGCTCCTTTGGTTTTTCTTTGCGCTATAATGCAGGATAAGAATTACAAGGAAATGATCAGTATCGTACTGAATACCAGGCAGTATGAAAGTGCAGCGATTGTCTTCACTGCCATACCCGATGAACGCACGGCTACGGCCGAGCAGATGCTGGCAGCGGCGAAAGAGGTGCTGGATCCAGAAGTCGAAGATCGGATTCTAATGTGTTCAGAAAGTGACTATACTGTAGCTTTGGATAAAGCTCTTTCTCTGGCAAAAGAAAAAGGAGCCCTGCTGTGTGTCTTCGGCTCCCTTTATCTGGCAGGAGAGATCCGTAAACGTATGCGAGAGTTGCAAAAGTAGCAGAGCTCACAGCACCGGATTATTACCATTTGAGATTAGCTTTTCACGGAGGTGAAAATGGCACAGCCACAGGATCAAAAATTGAAATCCAATTTTAAATGGCAGGCTGCTCTGTCGAAGATTGAAAAAATAGAAGAAACTCCGGCAGGAGTGTTCACATCACAAAGAGAAGCAGAACGTGCTATATCTATATATAATCGAGCTTTAGAGCATCTTCATACGGGCAATGAGGACATTGCCATGATCGCCTTGGAAAAACTTGTTGCGACCTACCCTCTCTTTACAGATGCAGCTGTGCTCTATGGCTTATCTCTTGGAGCTGATCGTAAGTATAAGAATGCGGAACTCCAGTTTAATAAAGCTTTGTTGACTGATCCTGACCCTGCGGATGTTGAAGTCTTAAGACACTTACAGGCTCAAGCCTGCTTGTGTAAAGACAGAGACGAAGAACTTGAACGCTCACGTCGCAGGAATGAGAAGAAACTTCTGCCGGTAAGGGCGAGTTTAGCGCAAGCCGGTATTTTGGAGCGGGCAGCAGGTTCAGCTGATGGTGACGGAGTGCGAATGGCCAGCAGCAGAGAACGTGATGACCTTATGAGGCAGATCAATCAGGGCAACAAAGGATCATACTCTTCTTCATCTTATGGATCCCGCAACAAGACGGTACAAATAATCAGCATCGTTATCATTATTGCTGCGCTTTTGTTTTTCTTAATTTATTTTCTTATTGCTCCGGCAATAGCCAAAGCCAATGACCGCAACAGACGTCTTGATTGGCTGGAAGAAAAATTAGTAGAAGGAGCGGAAACAGACGAAGCCTTCAAAGTAATACTTGACGATTACCAGAGGACCTTTTCCGAGTAATAATTTATGTCAGATTTTTTTGGACTTGTAGGATCTTATTGCGAGACTGGTGAAGCAGAGCTCAGCAAAATGGTCGCAAAAACACTGGGTTCAGGTAAAGCTCGAATTCAGCTTCTTCAAGACAAAAGCATTTATTTGTGCGCCGTTAATTATGGCAAACAAAACTTAATCACTTTTTACACAGACCCGCTTGAGCGCTACACAGTCATTTTGTATGGTTATATAGCTTCATACGATTTACTGGAAGCAGACCTGCGCAAATCAGGCGTTAAACCTGAAAGTGATTTGATGGCTTTAATTTTACAGGCTTATAAGGTATCTGCTCCGGATTTTGTCGATCATCTGCGGGGCAATTTTTCTCTCATAATAGCTGACAAGGTCAACAATAATGTTTATCTGGCAAAAGACCATTTTGGCAGCTGCCCTCTATTCTATTCGGGACAAATGCGCAACGGAGTACGATTCTTCGGCAGCAATATTCCGGCTATGGCCGAACATCCTGACTTTGAAAAAGAGTTTAATCCTGAGCCTCTGGCTTACTATCTGAGCCTCGAGTACAATCCCATGCGTGAGAGTTTTTGGCGCAATGTATATAGCCTTAAACCCGGACATTGGGCTTTAATCAGTGGAGGTGAGGTGAGGGAAGAAGCGTATTTCAAGGCATCCTTTGAACCGGATGAGCGTTCCTTGACAGAGCATATTGAAGAGATCCGCGAAGTCGTTAAAAGATCAGTCGGGGCCTATGTAAAGGACGATCAGGCGGGCGCCTATCTGTCCGGAGGAGTTGATTCAGCTTTTGTCACTGTTCTGGCTCAGCCGGAAGATGTATTTTCAATCGGCTATGAAGGATACACGGGTATATTTAATGAAGCAGAGAGAGCCCAAAGCTTGGCTGATAAACATGGAATAAACCTTCGTGTAGCCAGTGTCAGCGGCGCTGAATATATTGCTGCACTCTTGCGTACCCAGCAAAAACTAAATGAGCCTAATGGAAATTTATCTACTGTTGCCCTCTGCCTGCTAGGTGATCTGGTTGACGAAAGAGTATCTTTCATCTTGACCGGTGATGGCGCAGATGAGTTTTTTGGCGGTTATGATTCTTATCTGGAATTATCCGGGAAAAAACAGCTTTATAAAAAAATTGTGCCCGAAAGACTACGATCATTTATTTCCTCGCGTATTAAGTCGGATACTCCTTATTACTCCCGGGCTTCATCCATTAAACACTGTGGCATGAAAGTATCTCAGTACTTTTTCGGAACTAATCAGATAGTCAATCCGGCGATAGTTAACCACTTGCTTCATGATGAGTTCATGCCCAAGATAAGCCTGGAAGAGTTTTTTGCCGGATTTTATACTGAGCATGCCGGCGAAGATGAGCTGACGCAGAAAATGTTGGTCGACATAAACTTTATGTTGCCCGGAGACATGTGTGTCAAACAGGAAAGGATGGCCAATGCTCATAACTTGCAACTGAGAACTCCACTTTTGAACAAATCAGTGTTTGAGACGGCGCGTACAGTTCCTTCCCGTATGCGTGTGTCTGATCGAGAAAGCAAAATTCCCTTTAGGCAGGCAGCAGCAGAGGTTCTCGACCAGGACTGGATTCATCATAGAAAACTGGGCTTCCCGGTTCCGTTTCGATATTACCTGCAAGACAAGACAATCGCACAGCCTTTGTACGATATTTTGAACGATCCTCTTGTTGAGCGATTTTTCCGACGGGAAACCATTAATCGCTATTTGAAGGAACACATCAAGCAAGAGCGGGCCCGTCATACGGAGCTGTATATTATTCTGGCCTTTATGCTCTGGTACAAAGAGAATTTTGCAGACTGAAACTGAAGCCAATATTTGCAAGTTTAGCCGGCATTTTTGGGTTATCATGTCAAAGAGGAAATTTGATTTAATGAGAGATATTTTTAAAAACCTGAGCAAACATCTAATCTTGCTGTTGATTATCTTTTTATCACTGCAAATGGTTTTACCTGCCATGGCTTCTGCAGATCAGTTTGAGGATGTTCCCGGCTGGCCGACGATAGAGGATATCAATGCCCTGGCTTTTTCAGTCTACAACGCCACAACTGATGAATTTCTACTTGAACAAAACATGCATCAGCCTTTGTGGAATGCGAGCACGACCAAGGTGTTGACAGCTTTAACAGCGGCGCAGCATGAAAAGTTTGATTTGGATGCTGAATTACTGGTTTCAGAAGCAGCGACATATTTTGGAGACCCTGCATCGGCACGACTTCATCTCAAAGCAGGAGAGTTGATCTCTACCCGGGATGTCCTGGGCGGATTGATGGTGATGTCAGCCAATGATTGTGCTTATGTTCTGGCGGAAAATTACGGTGGGCTTTATGGCTACGCTTCCGAACTTCCTCCGGAAAAGTGGGGAAATTTTGCTGCAGATGCGGCTGCTAATTCACGGCAAGCTTTTGTTGCAGAGATGAATCGTGTCGCAGAAAGTCTTGGAGCTAAGAATACGAATTTTGATAATCCCTGTGGCTGGGATGGCGAAAATCATTACACCACTGCCTATGATCTGACCATGATGTCCAAGGCTCTTCTGGAAAACGAAATTTTGGCTGAATTTGCTACAATGGCTCACTATATGCCGGAGCCTACAAACATGCATCCCTATGGAGCATGGTCTATGACAAGCAATACGAACAGTTTGGTAGTGTATGGTCCGAATTTTTTCCAGTCTCAATACATAGCTCATTATAATGGTGTTAAAACAGGCACAACCCCCCTGGCCGGCAACTGTTTGATCGGAGCCGGTGTTACGCATGACGGTCAACAGATTATCGCGGTTATTTTGGGTGGTTCCGTGTATCGTTCGGCAGATAATTCATATGTTAATCTGGCACTTCCCGTGAGAACTTTGCTGGAGTACGGCGCTTATCTTTCCGGAGCTGAAAGCAAGCCATATCAAGAGGCACCTCTTCCTGCATTTCCGCCGGTACTTAACACGGATTTGACTGACCCGACGGAAACTCTGCCTGAAGAAAGTGATATTACGACCGAAAATACTTCAGATGAAACGACAGCGGAGACTGACGCAATTAATACGACACTCAATTCGCAAACAAATACTGTTAACCCCAAGGAAAGTGAAGAACCGGCAGCAAGTGATGGTATAACAAGACGTGAGTGGATGGTTATAGCTTTAAGTGCACTGATAGTCGTCTGTGTTATAGCGATTTTGATCGTAAATATTCTCAGCAACCGTAAACGCAGAAAAGATTCTAACGAAAAGTGATGAAATATAGAGCAAATGGAACAAATAAGAAGCTTGGCTGAGCTAATTTGAAAAAATAGTTGACAAGCTAAGTTCCGGTTGTTATGATAGTCGCTGTGTCCTCAGGCACAGGTATTAATATGTGCTCGTTGACACACAAATTTAGGGGGTTATTGAAAATGAAGACATTTATGGCAAAAGCGGAAACTGCCGATCGTCGCTGGCTTCTAATCGATGCCGAGGGTCAGACACTAGGCCGCTTGGCTACACAGATTGCCACCATATTGCGCGGCAAGCATAAAGCTGAATACACACCTCATGTCGACACCGGCGATTATGTTATAGTCGTCAATGCGGATAAAATAGTTGTGACCGGTAATAAGGAAGCACAGAAAGTTTACCGTCGTCACTCCGGCTATCCCGGCGGCATGAAGGAAGTATCATATCAGGATATGAAGGCAAAGCATCCCGAGCGTATTTTAGAAAGTGCAGTTCGCGGCATGTTGCCAAAGAACAGTCTGGGCAGACAGATGTACCGCAAACTTAAGGTATATTCCGGTCCTGATCATCCGCACGCAGCGCAAGAGCCTGAGCAGATAGAAGTTTAAGGGGATAACAAAAGATGGCAGAGAAGAATTTCTTTTATGGAACAGGCAGAAGGAAAAAGGCAGTCGCCAGAGTCCGCCTGTATCATGGTAAGGGTAATATTGAAGTAAACGGCAAAAACTTTGAGGATTATTTCCCTATGGAAACTTTACGTTATATCGTAAGGCAGCCACTTAATCTGTGTAATTGCGCAGATCTTTATGACATTAAAGTTAATGTCAAAGGTGGCGGAATTTCCGGACAGTCAGGCGCTGTAAGACATGGTATTGCCCGCGCACTGGTTGATGCTGATTCAGATCAGTACAAAGCTCTTTTGAAAAAGGCCGGCTTCCTGACACGTGATTCACGTGCAAAGGAAAGAAAAAAGTATGGTCTCAAAAAGGCGAGAAAAGCGTCCCAATTCTCCAAACGTTAAGGAGATTCTTGCACTACGCTTCTGCTTTTTATACAGGGAGCAAAAATGCCGGAACGCTACATTAGTCGATCAAGTGAAGAAACTGAGAATCTGGGGATATCCCTGGCAAAGCGACTTTTGCCTGGGGATATCCTCTTATTGTTTGGAGATTTAGCTGCGGGAAAGACTACCCTGACACGAGGTATTGCTAAAGGTCTGGGAGTTGTTGATGATGTCTCAAGTCCGACTTTCACCATAATGCAACAGTATGTCGCCGGTCCCGGCGGGCTGGCTATGAATCACTTTGATGCATATCGGCTGCGTAATGAAGATGATTGGTATATGGAGGGTTTTGATGAGCTTTTGTATACGGATGCTGTCTCGGTGATAGAGTGGCCCGCAAATGTTCTGGCAGCCCTGCCGCATAATGTGATTGAGATCCATCTCACTTTTATTGAACAAGGTGAAGCAAGGCAGATTGATATCCACTTTCCCGGTGCAAGAGAAACTGCTGACAGAGGAAATGAGGTCGATTAATGCTTATTCTCGCATCTGATACGTCCGGTAAATCTATATCAGTTGCCTTGGCCGAATCGGGCAGGATAATTGATGAGATTTTAGAAAAAACCACAATGCAGCATGCCAGCAGCCTCCTGCCTGCAATCAATGATTTGTTGGAACGAAACAGTTTGAGTCTGCAGGATATAGACCTCTTTGCGACAACTACAGGTCCCGGTTCATTCACCGGTATCCGTATTGGAATCAGCGCTGTTATGGGGCTGGCATACGGTACAGGAAAGAAAGTGTACGGCGTGTCTTCACTGGCAGCCCTGGCTGCAGCTGTTTTCGCAGAAGACAAGGTTATAGTACCTGTCCTGGATGCCCGCGGGGGCAGAGTTTATTCGGGGATTTATCATCAGGGGGTGAGCCTGATAGCAGAAACACCTCGGAATATCTCTGATTTTTTGCAAGATCTGTCTGACAAATACCCCCGGATTGATGAGATAACTTTTGTTGGAGACGGAAGCCCTTTGATCAGTGAATACCTGAAAACAGTTGGGCCTGACAATTCTCTGGCATCATTTAAAGATAGGATTGTGTTTGCTCCCTCCGAACAAAATAGCATCAGTGCAGGCATGGTCGCGCTTCTGGCGCAGGCTGCTTTTGAGCGCGGAGAAACTTTACTGGAAGCACATGAGCTCGAAGCCACTTACGGTATTGAATCCGCTGCCAAACGCAATCTAAAGAATAAAGGTGACTAATAAGATGCTGCAGGAGATCAGACGTGCCCGCGAGGCTGACCTGAAAGAGATTTTCGCCATAGAGTCTGCTGTACAGAAAGCTCCCTGGGCTGAATCAGTTTTTGCTGATATTCAGAGGGATGAGGACGCCTACTTTTTCGTTGCGGATGAAGGTGGTTCAAGGCCGGTCGCTTTTCTTATTGCAATTAGTGGCGATGATTTTTTGGAAATTCTGAACTTCGCAGTAGCGCCTGCTTCACAGCGACAGGGTATCGGAGGCAGACTTTTTCAATATGTTTTGAATGAGGCATCTAAGGCAGGTATTTCCTCTGTACGTCTGGAAGTAAGAGAAAGCAATGCACCGGCCATAGCGATTTATACTGCAAGCGGTCTGGAAGTTGTGGGAATGCGCAAGGGATATTATAACGATAATGGTGAAAATGCCCTGCTTATGACAGGGGAAATCTCTTTAATTTAGTAAATTAGCGATAAAAGTGAAAAAAACCGGCATAAGCATGTGAAATGTATTCATTGACAGCTATTCGACTTGCTGACTATACTTATGTGAGGTAAGCATCTGTTACCATTTAGAAAATGTTGAGTTTCAGCACATTAGGCTGACGGAGGAAAATTTATGATTTCAAAGGAAGTCTGTTTTGCGTGCGACGAAGATACGCACATGAAATCTATCGCATTGTTGATACAAAAAGCCTCGAACTTTGATTCGAGTATCTACATCGAGAAAGATGATCGTCGCGCTAACGCAAAAAGCTTGCTTGGGGTGATGTCACTGGGTATTGACAGTGGTGACCACTTAAAGGTCGTTGCGGAAGGTGAAGATGAAGAGGCAGCAGTTGAACTTATCGTAGATTACATGGCAGATACCACAAAGGAACTGTAAAAGTAATGCAAATATGGATCCGGAATGAGCCTGATCCATACAAAGCAATTTAAGAAGAACACTATTATTCTGTACTATTGAGGACTGCATCATTACTGCAGTCCTCTTACTACCGGCCGATTCATATGTATAGAGGAGTCAAGTGATGCAGCACAGCTCAGAGCAGCAGCCTTCATTTGCATTCAGACTTAATTTAGTTCCCGAAGAACCCGGTGTCTATTTGATGAAAGACGACACGGGTTCTGTTATTTATGTCGGAAAAGCACTCTCCTTGCGCAGCCGGCTCAGTTCTTATTTCACTGCAAAACCTGATGGAAATGCTAAGGTTCAGGCAATGATCAAGCGCATAGCTGACTTTGAGATCATCGTCTGCTCCACTGAACTCGAGGCTCTGATTCTGGAAGCCAACCTGATTAAAGAACATAAGCCCCGTTACAATATTCTCTTGCGAGATGATAAGGAATACCCCTATATCCGTGTTACTCTACAGGATGCTTTCCCCAAAGTTGAAAAATCTTTCCATGTTGAGGATGATGTTAAGGAAGGCGCCCGCTATTTTGGCCCCTGGTTAAGCGGTGATATAAGCCGTGCACTTGATGCTCTCCAGAGCATATATCCCTTGCGTACCTGCAAGCGAGACTTGCCTCGGGATATCGGTAAAAAACGTCCTTGTCTTAATTATTATATCGGCAGATGTCTTGGACCTTGCACCGGTGAGGTGTCAGAGGAAGAATATGGCACAATGCTTGCTGATGTCATCCGCTTCCTCGAAGGGCGCTACAGTGAACTGACCCAGAATCTCAAAGCGGAAATGGAAGCTGCCAGTGAAGTGCTTGATTTCGAACGGGCTGCAGTTATTCGTGAAAAGTGGCAAGCTTTGCGCAGACTGGAAGAAAAACAGCACATAGTAGACCCACAGGGCGGTGATTATGATGCCCTGGCTATGGAACGAAATGGCAGTGATATTTCGCTGCAAAAACTGGAAGTACGCGGAGGCCGCGTGACCGGCCGCGTTTACCGTTTTGCCGAGGATACAGGTGAAGCTGACGGTAACTATCTGGAAGTCTTCCTGCGATCACTTTATGAACGGGCTGACAGCATACCCCCTTTGGTTTTGCTCAGCACACCAATAAATGACCAGAAATTGGTGGCAGAATATCTGTCAGAACTTCGCGGGAGTAAAGTGAGTTTACATGTACCGCAGAGAGGTGCAAAGAAAGCGACTATTGATCTTGCAAGTAAAAATGCCGGTTGGTCTTTGATGCGTCACACTTTAATGGGAGGAAAATCCGCCCAGGATCTGGAGATGACACTCAGGACTATAGCGGAATATACCGGCTGTAAAGGTTACCCACAAAGGATTGAAGCTTACGATATCTCCTCATCCGGTGCCGAGGAGAGGACCGGCGCCATGGTTGTTTTCCGGGATGGCCGACCTGAACACAAATCATACCGGCATTTCACCATAAAGAGTTTTGAAGGAATTGATGACTACCGGGCTATGCGTGAGTTGACAGAACGCAGGCTGCGCCACCTGAAGGATGAGAATGTTGACAGCAGACCTGATATAATATTTGTCGACGGCGGTCCTGGGCATGTAAATGCTGTTAAAGATTTACTGGATGATGCCGGCATTACTCTTGCCGGAATTGTGAAAGATAACAGGCACCGGACACGTGGTCTGGTTCTTAGTAGTGGCGATATTATTGAGTTGTCACAGGCTCCAGAGGGAGAAGATGCCGATGAAAGAGCCATCCGTCTGGGAGTTTTGCGCCTGCTCACCGCTTTGCAGGATGAAGCACACCGCTTTGCCAACCGCTTACGCAATCAACAGGAAAAGAAGCGTCGGATGCAATATCAGATTGAAAGCATTCCCGGAGTCGGTCCGGCCCGCCGCAAGCTTTTGCTAAAAGAATTCGGTTCTATCAAGAAATTGTCCGAAGCCGACCTGAAAGATCTAAAAGCAGTGAAGGGTCTGCCGGAAGAAGTCGCAGAAGCAGTTTACCTGCATTTTCATCGTGAGGGAATCTGAAGTGAAATTATTTGCTTTATCTGATCTTCATTTAGCCCATACTGTGGATAAGCCCATGACGATTTTTGGCGAAAAGTGGAAAAATCACACGCAGATGATTGAGAAATCATGGCACAAAACTGTAACTGAAAAAGATCTGGTTATCCTGGGCGGAGATATTTCCTGGGCTAAAAGTATGGATGAGGCAATAGCAGATTTACGTTTCATTGATAAGCTGCCGGGGCAGAAACTTCTGCTACGCGGCAATCACGATTATTGGTGGACCAGTCTCAGAAAAATGAATGAACTCTGTGTCCGGGAAAATCTCACCAGTCTATGCTTTTTGCGTAACAATGCATTGCGTTTCGGCTCTTTTTTGATAGGAGGAACGCGTGGATGGTTGCTGCCGGGTGATGATGAGTTCACTCCCCAGGATCAGAAAATATTTGATAGAGAGTTGATCCGCATGCAGCTTTCTCTTGATGAAATGAATCTGGTAAACAGAAAGAGTGGAGGCGGGCTGACGCAGGTATTTGCAATGCATTATCCCCCCATTTCTGCCGGAGGTGCCACCAGCAAAATGGCGGATTTGCTGACCGAGGCGGAAATTCCAATGTGTATCTTCGGGCACATTCATCACGAGCTGCCCCTGTATTTAAGTTCACCGCGGCTCAATAAAGTGCGTTACGTTTTAACTTCTGCGGATCAGGTAAACTTTACTCCTGTATTGCTCGGAAAAGATGGGAATCTCCGTGATTTTGATAATAAGACTGCTGAACAATCTGAGGCAGGGAAGGACATTTAATGCAAAAAAGTATGACCGGTTATGGATCCGGTTCAGCCAAAAACAAAAATCTCTCTGTAACAATTGAAGTCAAATCTGTAAATCATCGCTTTCTGGATGTCTCTGTACGTATGCCACGCAGTTTTCTGCGTTTTGAGAATGCATTGCGCATACAGGTTCAGGAGAGGATCAAGCGCGGTAAAGTCGATATTTTTGTCAGTCTGGAGCAGCTTGAATCCAGCGGCCGGAAGGTTAAACTTGACCGAGGCCTTGCTGAGTCATACTTTGAAGCTTTGACAGAACTTGCTGTTCTGACGAAGTCTGAAGATTCTTTTGAGCCTGTCATTACTATGAGCAGATTCAATGATCTTTTCATCGATGTGGACGACCCTCTGGATGAAGAAAGCATCAGTGATATCTTAACTAGGGCCATGGATGCTGCTCTGACCGAGTTGGAAGACGCGCGGCAGGTGGAAGGTAACCGGCTGACTCGGAATCTTTTGGAGAAGACTGATATTCTTGAAGATGAGAGAAAGAAGGTTGAAGAGCTTTCCCCCCGTGTGGTTGACCAATATCGTGAGCGGCTTCTCGCACGTGCTGAGGAGCTTTTAGCTGAAGAACGTCAGGAATGGTATGATGATCAGCGGCTCTTTGCGGAAACAGCTATCTTCGCTGATAAGTCTGCTATTGATGAGGAAATGACACGCCTGAAAAGTCATCTGCTTTCTCTGAGTGAGATTTTGCAGGGAGATGGGCCAAGTGGTCGCCAACTTGATTTCCTGATCCAGGAACTTAATCGTGAGATAAATACCATAGGTTCAAAAGCTAATGATTTTGAGATCTCGCAGTCTGTTGTGACTATGAAAAGTGTCTTGGAACAAATTCGTGAGCAAGTGCAGAATTTGGAATAAGCTGATAGTACGTTTTTTTTATAACACTAGATTTAGAGGAGGAGTAGGATTTGGAATATAGAATGCTGCCCATAGGGCATGGTCACCTTGTTTCAGAGGCCAGGCTGATATCCATAGTCTCTCCGGATTCAGCTCCGATCAAGCGCCTGATTCAGGATGCACGCGATCGCAGAACCTTAATCGATGCGACAGCCGGACGCAAGACTCAATCAGTATTGATAATGGATAGCGACCACATTGTGCTTTCATCACTGGCACCGTCATCTTTGCAGGTGCTGCGCGCTGACTCTCAGATATCCGATGAAACATTTGAAGAAGAGGAGCCGCAAAATGACTGACCGAATCACTATTGTGCAAAAAGAAGGGATTACCCTTGTTGTGTCCGGACCATCCGGTGTTGGCAAAAACTCTGTAATTAACGCGCTACGTGAACGTTACAATGACATCCGTCACTCTGTATCGGTGACAACACGGTCTCCAAGAGAAGCAGAGATAGACGGCGTACACTACTATTTCAGGACAAAGGGCGAGTTTGAGGAAATGATCGCTGAAGGTGAGATTCTGGAATATGACATCTATTGTGATGAGTATTACGGTACTCCCAGGTCACCTCTGGAGCGAATGCGCAGAGAGGGTATCAATGTTCTGTTGGATTTAACAGTCAAAGGAGCTCTTTCTTTGAAAGAAAGTTATCCTAATGCAGTTTTGTTATTTCTCATTCCTCCGTCCGGAGCAGCTTTGGAAGAACGACTCTTAAACCGGGCTACTGAAAGTGAGGAAATTATCCAGTCACGTATGAATGAATCGTGGGAAGAAATGAATTCAGCCTTTGAATTTGATTATCTGGTTGTGAATGATGACCTGCTTCAGGCTGTACAGGACATTGAAGCTATCTATTGGGCTGAAAAGCACCGTGCGTCAAGGCTCTTCATTGACGGAATGCAGTGAAAAAGATATAATCTTTAAGGTCCGCAAAAATAAAATAACGTTGTTTGTATATAGAGATTTAAAGATGACAAGGAGCAAAAAATGCTAACAAAACCTCCTCTGGAGCAACTACTTCCAAGAGCCGAGAACAGATATGTTCTGGCCATGTTTGCAGCACGCAGAGCGCGTCAGCTGACAGATGGTGCCAGACCTTTGGTTGAATCCAAAACGCCAAACCAGGTTTCCCTGGCGTGTGAAGAAATCGGAAGCGGAGCAGTAGTTTACCGTCAGGGCAAACACGACGTTTCCATTCCGGAACGTCCCGAAATCATTGCACAGCGTGAAGCAAGCCGACGTGAAGCAGAAGCCAAACGCGCCGAGGACATGTTGGAGGAACAGCGTCGTCCGTCGGCCAGACGTCAGGCAAGAGAAGGTTCCACTTTTGAAAAAGAGGGAATCAGTGCCCAGGAAGCTTCATTGATAGCAGAGCAACTGGTACAGTTTGTTACTGAACAGGAATCTCAGGTGGAAGGTCAGATATCTTCTCAAATTGATTTTACTTCTTTTACTGAGAGCTTGAATGCACAAGACAGAGCTGAATACGAAGTTAAAGAAGAGGATGAAGATTAATATGCTGCCTACCGATAAATCTATGGCGACAATTGTAGCTCTGGCATCTAATCGCGGTTTTATTTATCCGGGATCTGAACTATATGGAGGATTGGCCAATTCCTGGGACTATGGTCCTTATGGAGTAATCTTGAAACAGAATGTGAAGGCAGCCTGGTGGAGACGCTTTATAGAAACTTCTCCCTATAACGTCGGGCTGGACGCAGCGATTCTGATGAATCCTCAAGTTTGGATTGCTTCAGGTCATGTAGCTGGCTTTTCCGATCCTTTGATAGATTGCCGTGCCTGCCACTCGCGTCATCGGGCCGATCAGATTATTGATGACTGGAATGAAGCTAATAATGTTGAAGGATCAGTCGAAGGCTGGAGCAACGAGGAACTGCAGAATTATATTGCAGAAAAAGGTATCTCCTGTCCGGTATGCGGAGCTCAGGACTTTACCGACATTCGTCATTTCAATCTGATGTTCAAGACTAAACAAGGTGTCACCGAAGATAGTCAGTCTGATATTTACCTGCGCCCGGAAACAGCTCAGGGTATATTTGTAAATTTTAAAAACGTGCAGCGGACATCGCGCCGGAAGATTCCTTTCGGCATCGGTCAGATAGGTAAAGCTTTCCGTAATGAGATCACACCCGGAAACTTTATTTTTCGTACACGAGAATTTGAACAGATGGAACTGGAGTTCTTCTGTGAGCCCGGAACCGATGATAACTGGTTTGATTATTGGCGGGATTTTTCTTTCCAATGGCTGCTCGATCTCGGTCTGGCCAAGGAAAACTTGCGTTGGCGTGACCATAGTGCTGAGGAATTATCTTTTTATTCCAAGGCGACCAGCGATGTGGAGTATATTTATCCTTTCGGTTGGGGAGAGCTTTGGGGTGTAGCCAACCGTACAGATTACGATTTGTCACGTCATATGGAGTTCGCCAAAGAAGATTTGCGTTATTTTGATCCATATACCAATGAAAAATATATTCCCTATGTTATAGAGCCTTCGCTGGGCGTAGATCGTCTTTTCCTTGCAATATTATGTGACGCCTACGATGTTGAAACGCTGGAAAACGGTGAAGAACGCACGGTGCTTCGTTTTGAACCTGCCTTGGCTCCTGTTAATGTAGCTGTTCTGCCTTTGTCGAATAAATTGCAGGAAGAGGCGGAGAAAGTCTATCATATGCTACTGCCACACTTCCGCTGCGAATTTGATGAGCGTCAGAGCATAGGTAAGCGCTATCGCCGACAAGATGAGATCGGCACTCCCTACTGTGTAACTTTTGACTTTGATTCGCTCGAAGACAATCAAGTGACAATACGTGAACGTGACTCGATGGATCAGCTGCGTTTACCCATAAATGAACTTGTTGACTATTTTGCCGGCAAGTTCGATCTACCATAAGAAAGTATTTAGGAGGAATAAATGACAAAATACGTCTACATGTTTTCAGAGGGCAACGCCAATATGCGTGATTTGCTTGGCGGCAAAGGAGCCAACCTGGCTGAAATGACCGGAATGGGTCTGCCGGTACCACAGGGCTTTACTATTACCACCGAAGCCTGCAATCGCTATTACGATGAAGGCAGAGTTATATCTGAAGAAATCAAACAAGAAATTGTTGATGCAATGAGAGAAGAAGAAGAGCGCACAGACAAGGTTTTCGGTGATCCGGAAAAACCATTGCTGGTTTCAGTTCGCTCTGGCTCCCGTGCCTCTATGCCGGGAATGATGGACACGGTTCTTAACCTCGGCCTTAATGATGAGGTAGTAGAAGGTTTGGCGAAACTTACAGATAATGAACGTTTTGCTTATGACAGCTATCGCAGATTCATCATGATGTTCGGCGACGTTGTTATGGAAGTCCACAAGGATTTATTCGAAGATGAATTGGGCCGCATCAAGGCTGAAAAGGGCATCGTTGATGATCTGGACCTCTCAGCTGAAGATATGAAGAGAGTTGCTGCAAACTTCAAAGCTATTTATGAGCGTGAAAAGGGAGAAGCATTTCCTCAGGATCCGATGGTCCAGCTGATGGAATCAATTGAAGCTGTTTTCCGTTCATGGAATAACCCCCGAGCACTTTTCTATCGCCAGATGAATAACATCCCCTCTGCCTGGGGCACTGCTGTTAACGTTCAGGAAATGGTTTACGGCAATATGGGTGAAACTTCAGGTACAGGTGTAGCCTTTACCCGCGATCCTGCTACCGGTGAGAATGTTCTCTACGGCGAATATCTGATGAATGCCCAGGGCGAAGACGTTGTTGCGGGTACCCGCACACCTTTCCCCATCTCTCACCTCCAGGAACAGTTCCCTGAAATTTATGAAGAGTTCAAGAAATATGGTGACGAACTTGAAGTCCATTATGGCGATATGCAGGACCTTGAGTTCACAATCGAGAATGGCAAGCTTTTTGTCCTTCAGACCAGAAGCGGCAAGCGCACAGCTTCCGCTGCTCTGAAAGTTGCTGTCGATATGGTTGCAGAAGGTATTCTCTCACGCGAAGAAGCGATTCTGCATATTGATCCCAGCCAGCTCGATGCACTGATGCATCCGATGTTTGAAGACAAGGCACTGGCGGCTGCTGATCAAATAGCTAAGGGTTTGCCTGCATCACCGGGCGCAGCCAGTGGTAAAATCGTTTTCTCAGCTGACCAGGCATTTGAATTAGCTAAAGAAGGTGAAAAGGTAATTCTCGTGCGTGATGAAACGTCCGCTGAGGATATTCACGGCATGAGTGCTGCTGAAGGTATTTTGACCGCTCGTGGCGGCATGACCAGTCACGCCGCTGTAGTCGCGCGAGGCATGGGTAAGTGCTGTGTTGCCGGAAGCTCTGAGATCAGTATTGATTATGCCAAGGGCACTATGAAAGCTGATGGCAGGACTTTTAACGCCGGCGACTGGATTTCCCTGAATGGTTCAACAGGAACCGTTTATGCCGGACAGATCGCCACTAAAGAAGCTGAGCAGAGTGATGATTTTGTGACCGTAATGGAGTGGGCTGACGAATTCCGCGAGATGGATGTTCGTGCCAATGCTGACTCAGGTCATGATGCACAAGTAGCACTCAACCTGGGAGCACAGGGAATCGGTTTGACCCGTACAGAACACATGTTCTTTGATCCTGCAAGAATTTTCAGTTTCCGTAAGATGATTGTGGCCAAAGATGAAGAAACACGTCGTAATGCTCTTGAGGCTATTTTGCCTGACCAGCAGCAGGACTTCCTGGAGATCTTCCGTGTAATGGACGGAAACCCTGTTGTTATCCGCCTCTTAGATCCGCCCTTGCATGAGTTCTTGCCTCAGGAAGAAGCTGAAGTGCGTGAACTGTCCACAAACCTTAACATGGAATATGACGAGCTTAAGAGCATCATCTCCGGTTTGAGCGAACTCAACCCGATGTTGGGCCACCGTGGTTGCCGTCTGGCAATCAGCTATCCTGAAATTGCTGAGATGCAAACAAAAGCCATTATTGGTGCAGCTATTGAAGCCACTAAGGAAGGTGTGCGCGTAATTCCCGAAATCATGGTTCCCCTGGTTTCCGACGTTAAAGAATTAGAGTATCTGAACGGTGTTATAAAACCTGTCGCAGATAAAATGATCGCTGAAAGCGGCGTGCAATTAGCCTATATGGTCGGCACCATGTTGGAAATTCCACGCGCAGCCATGACCTCGGACGAAATTGCTCTGGAAGCTGATTTCTTCAGTTTCGGCACTAATGACCTGACTCAGATGGGTTACGGTCTGTCACGTGACGACGCTGGCCCCATTCTTGATACATACTATGAAAAGGGTATCTTCGAAGCTGACCCGACAGCTCATATTGACCGCGCAGGCATTGGCAGATTGATGCGTATTTCCTGCGAAGACGGCCGCAGAGCACGCCCTGACCTTGAACTGGGCATCTGCGGTGAGCACGGCGGCGACCCTTACTCTGTTGAATTCTGTCAGATGTTGAAGCTGGACTATGTTTCCTGTTCACCTTACCGTGTGCCGATCGCACGCCTGGCCGCTGCTCAGGCAGCCCTGCGTTATCCGCGCAATAAGTAATTAGACAGATCCGCAAGGAATGAAGATGGTTCCTCCATGCATACTGTATGGGGGAACTATTTTTTTTGAAGAGATACTAGTATCATAAGACGATGGACAGCGTACTGGAAGAAAATAAGAAGAGAATACTGGAGATTGACCTCCTGCGTGGTGTAGCAGTTTTTCTGATGATGCTGCATCATTTCATTTTTGATTTGCGTTATATTGTGGGGCTGGATGTCTTCGCCTTTCAGGAGACTGTTTGGTTTCAGGAGTACTTGCGGCCTCCGGTCATCGCAGTGTTCATCATGGTGTCGGGCATCAGCAGCAGCTTTTCGCGCAGCAACCTGAGACGGGGAGTACGACTTCTCATCGCTTCGTTGATTTTATCTTGTGGCAGTCTTCTGGTTCGCTATCTTACTAATCTTGACCAGGGTGTTGTCGTCTTCAATGTCTTTCACGTACTGGCAATCTCAATAATTGTTTATGCTTTGCTGGAAAAGCTTTACCAGCGAAAGAAAACAATGGAAATATATAGATTTAAGTTTTTCTTACTCCTGACTATCCTAGGCACCGCGCTGATTTTTCTTCCGGGGATCTTGCAAGGTAAGTTCGGACTGAAATCAACAGTATTAAACATTATATTTTTTGCAGAATACCCCGCTGACATGAAGCTGCTTGACAATATGGCGCTTTTCCCCTGGCTTGGCTTCTTTCTCATCGGAGCCGCCTTTGGTCTGGTCCTTTACCGAAGGCGTAACAGTCTTCTTCCTGAACCTGGACCAAGGCTTGGCAAAGTACTGGCACCATTAACATTTTTTGGGCGGAATGCGCTTTGGGTTTATCTCTTGCATCAGCCGATAATTCTGGCCCTTCTCTGGCTGCTGGCACAAATCGGAATTTTGCCCAAATTCTAATACGGCCAAGTTCAGACTTCTAGTGTAGAATAGGCCGATGGATTGTTTGATGAAACAAAGTAAACAGCAAGCACAGATAGTGCTTGTCAATATCGGAGAGACTGCAGCGGCAGCAGATGTTGTGCGCCAGTTTTTCGGTAATACCCAAGCTGATGGTCAGGTTTTCAACCTTCCTGCGGATGAACCTTTCACGATCCATATCAGCAGCTCAGAAGAAGTGCCGCCGGATTTGATTCGGCGACTTATGCGCAATGAGTTGACAGCTGCTGAAAAAAGCCTTCTACCTGAAGTTATTGAGCTCAATGTCCGTTTACAAAATAAAGCCGGCCAACGAACCTGGCGAGAACAGACAAAGCCTGCAAATTTGCGTCGCAGCCTGCGCCGATTGCTCCATATAGCCTTGTCGGAACAAACAGGTCATAAGTTCCCCTGGGGAACTTTGAGCGGCGTCAGACCGACCCAGGTGGCCTTGGAGCTCTTGGAAGAAAAACGGCTCAAACGGGACCCGGTAACAAGAAACACTTTCAGCTATTCAAGCGAAGATAAGGCGGCAACTCTTAGAGAGTTGGAAGAGTACTGGAAAGTAAGTCAACCCAAGGCGGCGCTTGCTCTGGAAACCGCTGCAGCTGAGCAAAAACTTCTGAATACGATTGATCCGCTTGCCGGCGATTACATTGTTTATGTAGGGCTGCCTTTTTGTCCTTCACGCTGTGATTATTGCAGTTTCATTACCGAATCCGCTGTCTCTCAAGCCACCTCACTGAATGATTATGTGGAAGCAGTAATAACTGAGGCGAAGGGCATATTTCAAGCAATTAAGCATCCGCCGAGTGCTGTCTATTTCGGCGGCGGAACGCCCACAAGCCTGGAAGAAAATTTATTCGCACGATATGTAAAGGGTGTTCTCCAGGCAATACCAGAGGGAAGTGATATTGAGTACACCATGGAAGCCGGCCGCCCCGATACCATTACTGCCGGTAAACTCAGAATAATCAGAGAAGCAGGCTTCAAAAAAATCTGCATCAACCCTCAGTCGATGATTGATGAAACACTGACCGCTGTGGGGCGTAGACACAGTGTTGCCGATACTGTCACTGCAGTAAATCTGGCACGGGAAGCCGGTTTTAAAGATATCAATATGGATTTGATTGCCGGTCTGCCGGGAGATAGAAAGGACGGATTTCTTTACTCTCTGGATCGGGTTATGGAACTTAAGCCGGAAGCTATTACCCTGCATACACTGTCAGTAAAACGGGGAGCTTTTCTGGACGAAGATGGCAAGGCGGGTGACCCCTTCCTGCCTCAGTCGTGGCTGATCCGCCAGATGGAAGAAGCGCAGCAGCGGTTGCGATTAATCGGTTATAAACCATATTACTTATATAGGCAAAAGACAGCACGCTCCGGTTTGGAAAACGTTGGGTTTTCCGTAAATCAGGGTTCGATCTATAATGTAGCCATGATGAGTGACGAGGTAGCGGTGATCGGTCTTGGCAGCGGAGCAACTTCAAAGCTGATAAGAAAGGGAAGAGCCGATCGCCTCTACAATCCTAAAGATCTGCAGACGTATATTGAACGCGTAGAGTCGATCATCTTGCAAAAACGCGATTTTCTGATGGAGTTTGCTGGAGAGGAGATATGTATTTGAAGCCGAATGGAGATGCTTTGCTAAAGGTAAAGTCTA
>WPCG01074053.1_pt1 | contig 45161 bp, 42 predicted proteins | sample 5403311 | NCBI WGS metagenome assembly WPCG01 (sample SAMN12869467, study PRJNA574797) | sludge metagenome | isolation source: wastewater treatment of Control | place: China:Beijing | collected 2019-05-17
CCTCGTGGGCCAGGTAGGCCACCAGGCGACCGATCTCTTCCGGCTTGCCGTAGCGCTTGACCGGGATGGTCTCGCGAATCGACTCGCGCACCTTCTCGGGGATCTTCATGATCATGTCGGTAGCGATGTAGCCAGGCGACACCGTGTTCACGGTGATGCCCTTGGTGGCGGTCTCCTGGGCCAGCGCCATGGTCAGGCCGTGCATCCCCGCCTTGGCGGCCGAGTAGTTCACCTGGCCGAACTGGCCCTTGCGGCCATTGATCGAGGAGATGTTGATGATCCGGCCGTACTGCTTCTCCAGCATGGAGTCGAGCACGCTGCGGCAGGTGTTGAAGACGCTGTTGAGGTTGGTGTCGATGACCTCGTGCCACTGCTCGGGCGTCATCTTCTTCATGGTGCCGTCGCGGGTGATACCCGCACAGTTGACCAGCACCCCGATCGGGCCGTGCTTCGCCTCGATCTCCTTGACGCCGCTGACGCAGGCCTCGTAGTCCACCAGGTCGACGCCGGCGATATCGATGTTGCTGTAGCCATCCGCCTTCTGGGCTTCGAGCCAGCTCTTGGCTTTCTCCGGGTTATGGTAGCCGGCGACCACCTGATAGCCCTCATCGGCCAGTGAACGGCAGATTGCACTGCCGATCCCGCCAGTTCCCCCGGTCACCCAAGCAACGATTGCGTTGTTGGCCATTGTAACCTCCCTGATTGTCATGACGCTGTGCCCGGCCGGCTGGGCCGGAGCACGAATTATTCTGTGGAACGTTGCCAGTTTGATGACAACCCGACCGAGTATGGACCAGGAACCGCTGCCGGGACGAGCGTTTGAACACGCTTCTTGACTAAAGGGGTAAGTCCTGTATCATGTGCCTCACGTTGATGCGGGGTGGAGCAGTCTGGTAGCTCGTCGGGCTCATAACCCGAAGGTCATCGGTTCAAATCCGGTCCCCGCTACCAATATTTTAGAGGCAGGTCAGTATCTTACTGGCCTGCCTCTTTTCGTTGTCTGCAGGAAAAGTCGCCTGTGACACCACTGTGACACTCCCGTGCCACCCATCGGAAATCTCCTTCAGCCATCACTGCCGACCAACGACCTTCAGGTAGACAGCGTCACAAGACGCCTGAAGTGGCCACCCACCCTTTCTCACGGCTCCTCGGGCACGTACTCCAGAAGATCGCTCACCTCACACTGGAACAGCCGACACAGTTTCTCCAACGCTTCCAGATCGATGCGCTGCGCCGTCTCCTTGTAGAGAAGCGTCACCGTATTGCGGTTTAACCCGGTCTCTCTCGCCACATCCACGATCTTCATCTTGCGCTCCCCCATCAGGCGCGCCAGGTGGCATCGAATCATGCTCACTCCATCCCAAAGGTGATTTTTTTATCCTGGATAACAAAAAGCCCTTGCAAATGTGATTATGCAGGCTAAAATGCCATTCAGGATGGCATTTGGCTACTGCAAATGCCTTTTGTAGACACAGGCTATCACCACGCGAGGGCGTTTTCGATGGATACCTCCTATACCTACCTCACCACGGAAGAGCTCGCGGCTAGGATCAAATACGACTGCCGCACAATCCGCCAGTGCCTCAAGGACACCGTTCTCCTTGAAGGTAAGCACTACATCAAGCCTTTCGGGCGGCGAAAAATCCTTTTCCTCTGGGAAGCGGTTGAGCAAGAAATGCTGGCCGACTCCACAGGCGACGATCTGGCGATCCCCATGGCAGGCGGAGGGGTATGTCATGGGTAAGGTCCGGGTCCGCAAGGAAACAGGAAAGCTCTATCTCGACTTCTTCTATCAGGGCGTGCGTTGCCGAGAGCAGACGGCGCTGACGGATACCCCCGCAAACCGAAAACAAGTCGAGAAGCTGATGCAGCGAGTCGAAGCCAAGATTCTGCTGGATGAACTCGACTATGCCGAGTTCTTTCCGGGAAGCCGTAACTTGAAGAAGATTCAACAACAAAACTCTCAAAGCGAAAGAGAAGTAGATGAATCACTCTCCAATAGGGATACTGTCATAAGTGTGACATTCAAGGAATTTGCCAATCAATGGTTCCAGGAAATGCAGGTAGAGTGGCGGCAGTCACACATACGTAACGTCAACTCGATATTGGAAAACTCCTTGATTCCGGAATTCGGTGACATCCCGGTAGCCCACATCACGAAATCCAATATCCTGGAGTTCAGAGCCAAGCTTGCCCAACGGAGAGGAAGAGGCAGCAACGTCATGCTTTCTCCGAAAACGATCAACAGCCACATGGCAGTTATTCGCATGATAGTCGACGAAGCTGCAGACCGGCTTGGATTCGAGACGCCTTACAGGAATATAAAACCGCTGAAGCTTAAAAAAAGCCACATAGAGCCATTTTCACTGAAGGAGGTCGAACATATCATCAGCCAGGTTAGGCCCGATTTCCGAAATTACTATATTGTTCGGTTCTACACTGGACTAAGGACCGGAGAAGTCGATGGACTGAAATGGAAGCATATCGATTTCGAGAAGTGTGAAATCCTGGTCCGAGAAACACTCATAAGAGGCCAGACTGAATATACCAAGACAGATGGGGCTCAGCGTGAAATTCCGTTGCTTGGTCCTGTACTGGATGCTCTCAAGCGGCAACATGCCGTCACAAGACAAAAAAGTGAATATGTTTTTTGCAACCGTCTTGGAGAGCCTTTGGATCACAACAACGTAACCAAGCGAGTCTGGTATCCACTGCTTCGTCGTCTCGGTATGAAAAAGCGTCGTCCATATCAGACACGACATACTGCCGCGACGCTTTTTCTTGCTTCGGGAGAAAATCCCGAATGGGTAGCTAAAATTCTGGGCCACTCATCCACTGAGATGTTGTTCAAAGTTTACTCACGCTACATACCAAACGCTACTCGCATGGATGGGTCGGCTTTCGAAAGACTAATTGGAACACCTCTCTCTAATTCCAAAAAGGAGAAAGAAGATGAATCTGAGTAACTCTTCCTACCGGTCCTCATCTAACTTTTCTGGAGTCTACCGACTTACTGGACGAATCGTAGAATTCGACCAGCATGGCTCACCCTATATTAAGCTACGTCTGAGCAACTGCGATACGGATTACATTGCTGGCCTGGGTGTCGATAACGAAACCATGCCAGAGGCCATTGGATACCTTGACCAAGTCACTGTTTCTGGAGTCGAGTGTGGAAGCAACTCTTTGAGCCTGGATGTAAAACTACACGATATCCGTCTGGCATCACGGGACGAAGTCAATATGCAGCCATACTTGCACAGTTTGCCCAGGGTGTACTGCTCTGCTCCCGAAACATTGGATAAATTGGTAACATCTGTACGCTCGCTGAAATCAGTTCATCTTAAGAACTTTATCAGGCGAGTTATCGAAAGGAGGGATCGCCTGGAAGTATTTCTAAACGCGCCAGCTAGCCGCTCACATCACCATGCCTACCGTGGCGGACTGCTGGAACACTCGCTGGAGGTTGCACGAAATGTGGTCGCCATGATTAAACTAAACGAGCCCAATATGCCACGTGTTCTTCTAGAGCTTGGTTTTGTGGCAGGCCTACTCCATGATATAGGAAAAACTTTCACCTACGATTCGCAAGGTAAGCCAACTAATGCATGGAGCCTCTGCGAGCACGACGCTCTAACTCTCGAAGCATGTGCCATTGCTCTGGCTTATCTGGATCGCCATGAGCCGGAACTGGCTATTACGCTTAGACACATTTGGACCTGTGCATCTCCAGGAGCACGCTATGGTGTTCGTCCAGCCACGACTCTTGCTAAATACGTTCGAGATGCTGATGGACAAAGTTCCTTTTCCAATAAACAATCGAAAATCTTCAGAAATTCAAAATACGGACTCAACAAAAAGGAAGCAGAAACCTTTTGGCTCCCAAGCATAAGGTCATCAAGCCAAGGAATCACGATAGAAAAAACAACCAAATAATACTCACATGTTCAATAGCCCTGACTCTAAAGAAAGAGCCAGGGTTTTCTTGACAAAAATAATCTAAAAATCGGGTGGAAGCATAACCGTAGTTATGCCATTATCTAAATCCGTAACAACTTCCACCCAAATATCACCCAGATCCCCCATTACTCCGTATCGAGAACATACAGTCCATTCTTCTTGCACTCCCTCTTGGTTTGACTCCCACTCTTCTTTCGTCAAATCTCCCCACATGCCTGTAACATGTTTAAAGACCATCACCCAGGGCGTGAGCCCGTGACTTGACAGTTTTTTAATATCTTTTGTAATTGCCACATCCCCAAGGTCAAAAAGAGGGAAATCTATATGATAACCACCCACAACAAACCTTGAAAGCTCTTCACAACATTTCCCATGGCAACACACAAACCCGCACTCTACCGCCCATTGGCACACGAGACTAAACGGAAGGCTATTGCCCAACGCCAATAGCTTGCAACATACCGGACTTGAAAAATCATGTTCCCTAAAAACCTCTCGCCTTGCTGCCTCCCTAACTTCATTATAAATGATAACCATGCCTCCTAAGCCACCAACAACTAAAACTTGTAAAAACCTTAGATCAAATCAAAGAAATTTCAAACGACACCTCTATCATACCAGAAATGCATCACTATACAGACCCAAGCACTACCCAAGGTTGTAGAGCTCGGGCATGAGGGTCTCCATCGGTTAGCGAAGATCGATGGGGACATCCCGAGCCCTGGGCATCGAGATGCCCCGGCGGGGAGTGGCTGCCTCAGGCAGCGGCTTGCCAGGTCTGGGTCGGCGCCTGGAATCGGTAGCCTAATTCCTTCAGTCGACTCACCTGACGGCGAGACAGCGCTCGGTCCACGGTGGGATCGAGCTTGACGCTCTGCCCCAGGGGCCAGAGCAGGCCGAAGAGCTCGGCGTCGGGATTGGCCTCCTGGTCAGCGGCGTGGGTCTCCGGGGCTTGCGGCCCTGGCCCCTCACCAGCATCAACCTGAGGCGGCGGCGCGGGCGGTGCCATCGGCTCGCCCGATCCAGGCGCAGGAGGGGCTGGCGGCATGGGTGGCGACGGTGCGGCCTCCTCCTCCAGCGGATCCATCTCCGCAGAGTCGAAGCGCGGCCCATGCTGGGTCACCAGCATGCCGTCCTCGGTCAGCAGCATCTCGCCGACCTTGGCACGTACCTCCACCACCAGCCGGCCGCCGGCGAAGTAGCTCGCCGGACGAATCTCGAGCAGCAGAAACTCGCCCTCAAACACCCCTTCGCTGAACTGGTCCAGCTGAGGGTCCTTGATGACGAACTCGCCGATCGAGGCCGCCAGCCGGCCCACATTGAAGGGCCCGTTGCGCCCATGAATGGTGCGGACGGTAAGCCGCCCGGGGATCTTGATCATCACCAGACTCCTGTTCGACAGGATGCGAAAAAAGCGGACGGGGCCGGCAGCGCCGGCACCCGTCCAAGAAGTCACGGGCAAGCGCCCGAGGTGTCAGAGATAACCCCGTTCCGCGAAGGAGACCGAGTCCGAGCCGCCCACCACGATATGGTCGAGCACACGCACTTCGATCAGACCCAGCGCCTCCTGGAGTCGCTGAGTGATGCGTCGGTCCGCATCGCTCGGGTCGGGCTCTCCGCTCGGGTGGTTGTGGGTGAAAATCACCGCACCGGCGTTGTGGTGCAGGCCAGCAGACGCGAGGCGGTGGCGATGTTGCCGGCGCGGGGTTCACCGGTGAAGGCACGGCTAAAGTCCGCGACGAAGTGCTCGTAATGTTCCTGCTCGACATCCCCGGACAAAGGAATATGGTCCAGCGCATCCGAAATGTTGTCAGGCGCTTTATTGATCAGGCTGGCAAAGGTGCCCAATCCCCGCATGGTCCCAAACCATGACCAGTGCAGTCCCCGATACGTTTTGCTTTCCTGCTGTGAGCCGGTACCAGCAATCGCACAGCGCTCATTCTGCGTCATATGCTTCAGGCTACCCTTACGCTGGAATAGGTCGCGTGCCGCCTCAAGAATATCCAGCCGGCCTTTCGGGCTGCCGTGCGGATCGTTGCGGACACCTTCCAGAAAATCCTGCCAGGCAAGCCTCATCGGGGATGGACGACTGTTCCCGCCACGTGGTTTACGGACCCGATGGAATGTCGCCAAGGCCTTCTTCCGGCCGCGGTGGAGTTCGTACTGGGTATGGTAGGAAAGGAGGAAATCGTCGGTTATATCCTCCGAGCCTTCCCAGGCTGAATGAATAAAGCTGGCCAACTCTTGCAGAATGGGTACATCTACAGGCCCACGCATGAGCACACCCGCCTCGATATTGCGGCCATCGAAGGCACTGGAGGTCATGTTATGGCTGCCGACCAAGGCCGCCGCCGTGGCCCCCAGGTCGAAGTAATACACTTTGAGATGAAACAGACGAGCACCATCGGGCGGCATGCACCCGGCTTCAAACTGTTTCATCTGCTCGAGCACGTCCGGGTCCGTCTGGTACATGTGCGTCCCCACCACGACATGGCGCAGTAGTGAGCCATGGGCCAGCAGCGTATCGGTGACCCCCTTCTGGCCGGCCCACGCAACGGCAATGTCGATCGCCTCGCTTTGCTCGATCAGTTTCAGCACTTCCTTGCGAGCTTTATCTTCGGTCAGCAGGCTGATATCAACCTTCGACTCACTGACCTGCCACCGAACTTTCATCCAGCGGCTATTTGAGTCCCGTTAGTCTTCGTGTCGATTCGTGCAGCTGTCAGCGTCTGCGCATAAGCCACCGGGGTTTGGTAATCCAGGGCCGAGTGCGGACGTTCCGTATTGTAATCATTCGCCCAGGCAGCGATTACAACCCGCGCGTGAGCCAGGTTACGGAACAAGGTCTCGTTGAGGAGTTCGTCCCGCATCCGACCGTTGAAGCTCTCCACAAAACCATTCTGCATGGGCTTGCCCGGTGCGATGTAGTGCCATTCGATTTGGTGCTCGGCGCACCAGCTCAGGATCGCGTTGGATGTCAGCTCCGTGCCGTTGTCCGAGACAATCATTCCGGGCTTTCCGCGCCGCTCGATCAGCGCCGCCAGCTCACGTGCCACTCGGCGCCCGGATATCGAGGTGTCCGGGATCGCGGCAAGGCATTCCCGCGTGACGTCATCGACGATGTTGAGCACTCGAAAGCGCTGCCCGTCAATCAACTGATCGTGCACGAAGTCCAGCGACCACCGTGCATTGACGCGTGCCTCGACAAGAATTGGCGCCCGTGTTCCGACGGCTTTGCGTCGGGCTTTTCGCTTGCGCACCGTCAGCCCTTCCTCGCGGTAGAGCCGATAGATCCGGTTAATCCCGGATGATTCGCCCTCGCGACGCAGCAGAACGAAGAGCCGCCGATAGCCGAACCGTCGGCGCTCGTTGGCCAACGCCCGTAGTCGGTCGCGCAGCACCGAATCGGGAGCGCGCTGCGCCTGGTATCGGATCATTGTGCGATCCGCACCCGCAAGTCGGCATGCCCGCCGCTCAGACAGCCCGAGCAAGGCCTTCAGATGCGCGACCGCCTCGCGCTTCACGGCGGGCGTCACCACTTTTTTGAAACCAGTTCCTTCATCGCAGCCAGGTCGAGCATCTGCTCGGCCAATAGCTTCTTCAGCTTGGCATTCTCGTCCTTGAGCGCCTTCAACCGCTTCGCCTCCGACACCGTCATACCGCCGAACTTGGCTTTCCAGTTGTAGAAGGTCCCCTCCGACATACCGTGCTTGCGGCATAAGTCTGCACATCTCGCGCCCGCTTCATGCTCGGCCAGAATGCCGATGATCTGCTCTTCCGTGAATCTCGCTCGTTTCATCGTCCGTCTTCCGGTTAGGTCGGACTCTAATCGACGATGGAGGAAAAATCCCGTGGCAGGTCAACCATCGGCTGATCCCGCCTTATCGGCCACAGACCAATGGCATGGTGGAGCGTTTCAATGGCCGCGTGAGCGACATTCTGAATACGCATCGGTTCGACTCGCGGGAAGATCTGGAAACCACACTCAAACGCTACAACTGGCTTTATAACCACCACATCAATCAAAAGGCCTTGCATCATCAGACGCCGGTCGGTGCAATGAAGCAATGGCAGAAGGACCGGCCCGAATTATTTTGGAAACGCTTAATTAATCATCCGGGCCCCGACACGTAACCAAACACGTAGGAAGGTTAAATATCCTGTTAACGAGCCAGCGTCCGCAAGCACTTATCGAGTGCGCCGACTAGCCAGTCGATATCTTTCTCCTTGAAGGCTAGCGGCGGGCGCAATTTTAGCACATTCCCATAAGGGCCTGCGACGGAGGTCAATACATAATTATCGCGCAGCGCCTCAACCAGATCCAATGTCAGCGCTTTATCTGGAGTTTTTCTTTCAAGGTTGCTCACTAACTCAAATCCAATAAAGAGACCGGCACCACGCACATCTCCTATACATCCATATTTATCTTTCAACTTGCTTAGCTCAGATAGTAGCTTTGCCCCTACTACTCGGCTGTGTTCTTGCAGTTCCTCCTCTTTAATTACTTTTAGCACCGCCTGGGCTGCCGCCATCGCCACTGGGTTGCCACCAAAAGTATTGAAATAAGGGATATGATCACTGAACGCTGCCAACACATCGCTCTTCGCCAGCAAACCCGAAACCGGGAAACCATTACCCATCGGTTTTCCTGTCGTTACCAAGTCTGGCACCACCCCATGACGAGCAAATCCCCAAAAGGCTTCCCCGGTGCGGGCAAAGCCAGGCTGTACCTCATCGGCAATAAAGATACCACCATTTTTATGCACTACATCCACCGCTTGCTGCAGGAAACCGCATGGGTTTGGCAGTACTCCATCGGAGGAAAAAAGGGAGTCGGCCATGAAGCCGGCAAACTTTATGCCGTGAGCGGCCATATCATCTATCTTTTTTTGGATTTCGATAGCAAACCACTCCCCGAGATCAGGCGCGTCCACGCGGTAATCATCCGGTGATGGCACCAAGCGAGTAGTAGAGGCTAAAGGTTGACTACTACCAAGCGCTGGCGAGGCACTTGAGGTTAGATCGCTAGTACCATGATACGCCTCTTGGGTAACGATAATACCAGTGCCTCCGCTGTAGGCCCGGGCCACTCGCATAGCAAGGTCGTTCGCTTCCGAACCGGTACACATATACATCGCTCGGTCTATGCCATTTGGCATAGTGGCCAGTAACGTTTCAGAATAGTCCAGGATACGCTCATGAAGGTAACGAGTATGAGTATTAAGCATTTTCATCTGCTGGTTTACCGCTTCAACGACAGCTGGATGGCAATGGCCGATACTGGCGACATTATTATAGACATCAAGGTATTTATTTCCAGCAGCGTCCCATAGGTACTGCCCTTCGCCACGTACCAAGTGCACCGGCTGGCGATAAAAAAGACGGTATGATTCACCCAGCACTTGACTGCGTTTCTTGGTCAGTTTGCGTACATCTTCGCTCAGGCCGGCGATGTGCTCGTCACGAAAGCTATTAGTATCCATAATGGTAGAGCGAGTTGCCATACTTATCTCCGTTAAGCGCAATTAGCTGAGTTTATGAATGATAACATTCGTCCCAGCAGCGTATTCAAACAGGTCATAAAACATACTGCTGCAGTGGAATAACAAGCACCACACAGGTCACGAACATGTAACATATCGCCAGCAACCCCAACCAAGAAGGCACCCTTAGCGACATAATACCTATAACCAAAGACCACTCAATACCTGTAACTATATAAAGCCAAAAATTATATATTTTACAGCACCAAGCAGTTTTAAACTGAGCGTAGCGCCTCTTCCCAGCGCGGATCCTGCATAAACTGTCGCGCACGCATATGTTTCCATAACCCATACTTATGGAAATCAAATTCAATTTGCGAAACCTGACGCTGGACCCACGCCCAATTAGACCATTTAATGTCAGCCAATGCCTTGTATATAAAAACACGGGCTAGGGATTCCTGGCTTGCCTTACCGAAATATTCTTCAACCATTTCACGCTCTACTTCTGGCGTGAAGAACATCTCGCCAAACCACAACGCCAAATCATAATGTGGATCGTTGTTGGAAGCATACTCGAAATCCACCAGTACAACTTTCCGCTCAGCGTTCAGCATAAAGTTGCCTGCAAGATTATCATTAAGGCACGGAGCCACATCGATTCCTGAAGCTATAAGAGCTTGCTTAGCCATCTTGTACTGGTTATTAACCCACCTGTAATCCGGCGGAATGTATCCACCTATTTCACGAACCTGCTCGAAGTGCTCCTCCGCCTGATCGAAGATAGTTTTAGTCAGCCTCAGCGGCTCTTCATTGCTAAAACAACGGAGTGCACGAGCTGCATTACGGCGAACGTCAGGGTCCAAGAAGTCTCCATTACTGGAGGCACGGAAGCCCTGTAGGAACTCGAATATTTCAACACCGAAGTCTTCGATAAAATAATATACATTGGCGCTTACGCCACAGTTAGCAGCCTTGCGACTGGCGTCATGCGCAGCCAGACGATTTACAAACATTTCAGTGCCACGCCCCGGCATCTTAATGAAGAACTCCTGATCGAGTCCCGTCATGCTAATCCGCCAGTTGGCGTTGGAGATTCCACCGGAGACAGGTTGGTACCATATCTCACGCTCTCTCCAATCCGGGATTTGCGCAATGATTTCCTCTAACGCCCGCTCTTGATCATTCTCCGCTTGGCCATATTGCTTTTTCATGGTTTCCCTCATCTCTCGAATGGCAACCGGTACGCTCAGAAAGAGCGGCACCACAGTTCGAAATCCCGGTCTTGGATATTCATGCGTGCTCGCAGGAGGCGCCATTGCCCATATTTAAAAAACTCTACATCCTGCCGTGGGGAGTCTTTGAAAAGTACCAACCCCCATACACCCCAGCGCAGGTCATCAACGATGCCGTACAACATGCACTTTGCAAATAGGGAAGGGTCATCGGCACCAGCCCAGGTGCGAACCCCCACACGGAAATCCTCCTTGAAGAAGCAGGTCTCCACTAGCATTGCTGCCAAATCGTGCGCCGGATCGTCATTGCCGGCTACATCGAAGTCAATCAGCCGCATAGATCCGCTATCATTAATCATAACATTTGAGCTGGCACCATCACCGTGGGCAGGCACAGACGCCATACGTGCACTTGTAAGTGCCGGCGCAAAGTCCTCCACACTATTAATTAGCCAATCAAAATCTGGCGGAACTGGCACGCCAGAATGGCGGGCTCGGTCCACGTAAAAGTAAAGCTCTTCGAAGATATTCCGCTCACGAGCGAAAGCCGGGCCATTGTGGATAGCCTTGCGTAAAGCCATTTGTTCCTTCAGTGCTGCAAGCGAGTTAAGCTCATCCAAGCGGCCCCAATGCCAATCTTCTCCCAACAACTCGAAGGCAAGCGCCCCATGAGCCGGGGCGGCATCTATAAGCTTTGGTGCCACGCCAAGAGCACCCGCCTTATCACTGGCATCTGCCACCTCCTCTAGATTGTGAAGCCCTTTAATATCTGGGTAATAAGCTTTGACAAACCACTCATCACCGGTTGTAGACTGTACCCGAGCGCCTACCGCATCAACCGCTCGACGTATTGGCGAAGCTGCCGGAACGGTGACAACTTCGTAGCGGCTAACTTTAGAACCAACGTAAGGAAGATATCTAATAGCCTCTTCCACAAGACATTCATCTGTTGTAGTGGGTTGTCCCAATCCTCGCATGATTTATACTCCTAACTGGTTAGGCACGTGCTGCGTCCGGGTGGACAGCGTATTGGCTGTTAGTTTTTCGCGGGTCGTTGTGGGCGAGTTCCCAAACCAAAGCATTTAATACTTCCACACCGCGCTTAAGCTGCTCAGGTTCGGTGTATTCTGCCTCGTTGTGACCAATACCTTGATAACTCGGTACTTCTATCAGCACTCCAGGCACTAGCCCCATAACAGCCACCACGTCATGGCCAGCAACCGTATCCAGACGACGCGACGTGTATCCGAGTTGGTCTGTCACAGCTTCTGCGCGCTCGATACCCGCAGGCCAGAACGGCATGGCCTCTCGGCGAGTTTCTGCTAATACTTCAATATCGCAACGGGTCTCCGCCTGGATACGCTTCCAGAAAGTGCGTACGTAGCTATCCAGCTCCGTCAGCACAGCACTGTTTGGCGAACGGATCTCCAGTGACAAAGTTACTTTCGCTGGCACGACATTGGCAGAGTTCGGCTCTATTACCGCCCGACCAACGGATGTGCGCAGTTCCTCGTCGTGATAGTTGTCCGCTATCCGCCGAGCTTCAACGATCATCATAGATGCCGCTACAAGAGCATCGCGCCGGTCTGCCATTGGTGTTGGCCCCGTATGGGCTTGCTCGCCATGGAAAACCAGTTCGTACTTGTTTGCTCCCCAGTTTCGAGTAACCACCCCAATATCTGCGCCACTGTTCTCCAGTACACGCCCGATCTCATTATGTATCTCAACACAACCTGCAGGCTTTGGCGGTGTATCTACTCCACAGTAACCAATGGCCGATAATGCTTCGCCTAGAGTAATGCCTTGGTCATCTCGTAATAACAGAGCTTGCTCAAGCGCAAGCTTGCCTGTGTAGACAGAACTGCCTGTGAGGCTGGGTCGGAAACGGGCTCCTTCCTCATTGGTCCAGTTAACCACGGCCACATTAAGGGGCGGCGCAGGATGGCCATTGCGCACCGCTTCCAGCAGGCTCATACATACTGCGGCTCCAGCGATAACGCCGTAGGCACCGTCGAATCGCCCCCCCCGAGGCTGGCTATCCAGATGGGAACCTACGAGCAGAAAATCCGCTCCTGGAGTCCACTCGCACAAGCCGAACATATTTCCTATACCATCTACCCGCACCTCCAAGCCTGCTTCTAAAAGCATTTTCGCGAAGCGGTCTCTTACTTCACCATCCTCACGGCTGGCAGCTAGACGGTGCAACCCCCCTTTCGGCGTGGCTCCATAAAGACTCAGTTCCTCGAACATCGCTGCGAATCGCTCGGTATCTACCTTCGGTGCCTCTGCACTATTATTCATCGTTGATCACTCGCTTTGGTTATTCATGAAACAGCCAGTAGCTTTTCTAAGATTACTGGTCAGTACACAAGAAGCAGGTAGCATGCTCGCCACGGCTATGCTGATATCGAGGCGGAACCTTCTCAGCGCATTGGGTAAGTGCCGCCGGGCAGCGAGACCTAAAGCTACATCCTGTAGGCAGATCGATAGGACTAGGCGGCTCCCCTTCAAGCAGGTACTCCTCCGGCTTGAATGGCGATGGCTCGATTGTTGGGACAGCGCTTAGCAAGGCCTTTGTATAAGGATGCACCGGCGCAGAAAAAAGGCGCTGGTTCTCACCGATCTCTACGACCTCGCCGAGGTACATCACCGCGACCCGGTTGCAAGTGTTGCGAATCATGGCAAGGTCATGGGAAATGAATACATAGGTCAAAGATCGCTTCGCCTGAAGCCGAGTAAAGAGTTCCAAAAGCTTTTTCTGCTCGACCACATCTAGAGCTGTGAGTGTCTCGTCTAAGATGAGAAGCGATGGCTCCAGCACCAGTGCGCGTGCCACGTTCACGCGTTGCCGCTCGCCCGCGCTCATGGCGGCAGGCAACTTATCGAACCAGTTAGTGTCCAGTCCCACTTCCTGCATCACAGCCAAAACTTTCTGGCGGCGACCTTTTCGATCGCCTAGGCGATGAATTCGCAGTGGTTCCTCAATAATTTTACCCACGGTCCGGCGCGGTGGCAGTGCATTGAAGGGATCCTGTAGCACCAGCTGGAGATCCTTGCGGATCGTGCGGATTTCCAACGGATCGAGAGTGGCAAGATCACGACCATTTAACTCGATAACCCCGCTATCAGGACGCTCCAAGGCGGTTAATAGACGTGTAAGAGTAGATTTTCCACAGCCCGACTCGCCAATGATACCGAAATTTTCCCCTTCCCAAACATCGAGGGTCACGCCACGCAGGGCCTTAACGGAGTTGTAGCGGTTGAAACTGCCACGCTCGCGAACCCGGTAAGTACGGTGAACATTCTCAAGTTTGAGAACTGGACCTTTATGCTTCTCAATTCCTCGTACTGAATTATTGCCTTGCCATACTCGTGGTATTACTTCCATGAGCCAACGGGTATGTTCGTGGCGTGGCCGGGTCATGACTTCCAATGCAGCTCCAATCTCAACTACCTCGCCCTCACGCAGCACAGCTATACGATCAGCAGTTTTAAACAACAATGGCAACGAACTGGATGCAAATACAACTGCGGTGCCATACTTCATGGAAAGCCGTTTCAGTAGCGCTACAATTTGTACCGCCACAGTCACATCCAAAGGCTGGGTAATATCGTCGGCAACTACTATGTCCGGCTGAGTAATTAGAGCATCCACTATCATGGCCCGTTGCATCATGCCGCCGCTATACTGCCCGGGGTATTCATTCATACGCATCTCTGGCGATGGCAACCGGACCTCTCGGAACAACTCCAAAACTTTCTCAGCCGCTTGCTGACGAGTTAGTTCCTGCTTATTAGCTCGTAACTTTTCAACAATTTGATCACCAACAGGAATAGTAGGATCTAGGGCACTTGTGGCATCGCCTCCTACATAGCCGATGTTCATGCCTTGAAAGGATGTGCCTCCACCGGAGGCTTTGGCTAGTAAGTTTCGACCACGAAAGATTACTTTGCCGCCCTTTACGCCTACACCTGACGGCAGCCAGTTTACTAGGCTTCTACAGAGCAAGGACTTACCTGAACCGCCACTCCCACCGATACCAAGAATCTCTCCATGGGCTAACGACAAAGTTATGTCCTTCAACAGCAGCCTATCACTACTATCCTCGCTGCCCACACCCAGCCCCACGGATAGGTTATTTATCTCCAGCACATGCTCTTTTGCCACGACAGCCGGCGCTTCATGCTCGATCAGTTGTAGCTGACTCATAGTGCCCCCTTATAAATCTTATTCCTGGCCCGCTCAAGGGAGGCTCCAACCATATTGATACTGGTCAGAACAACAAGTAGGAAAACCCCAGGCATAGTTGGAATCCACCAGTAGTTAACCAAGTACTTCCGCCCCTCAGAAATCATGTTTCCGAAGCTTGGCGTAGGCGGCTGAATACCAAGACCGAGAAAGCCAAGAACTGCCTCCATGATCATGATCCGGGCAACGTCGAGTACAGCCACGAATGCTATTGATGGCAGCACCGCAGGCGCAATACAGGTTATGACGATACGCCACTCAGAAGCGCCCAATACCCGTGCCGCTCGGATGTACTCTCGACGCATTTCAGATTGGGCTACTGAACGGGCGACCCTGGCGTACAGGGGCCAGCCAGCCAGGGCCAGCACCATAACAATGAGGGGTACATTTGGGCGTGTTATACCGAGCACAGTTACAGCTAGCAGAATCAAAGGGATAGCCAGCTGGGCATCAGTGACTCGCATGGCCACACTCTCTACCCAGCCACCCCGGACACCTGCAACAATGCCAATACAACAGCCGATGCAAAACATCAGTAACACTGTAGGCACCGCAATCAACAATGAATAACCCAAACCGATAAAGCTGCGTGCCAGCAGGTCGCGTCCGAGTTGGTCTGTGCCCAGTGGTTGCTCAAGCACGGAGCCCTCCATACCCAAGGGGGGCAAGTTACGGTTCATGATATCCATAGTGTAGGCATCAGACTCAAACAGCAGTGGATAAAGCAGTGCAGCGGCAAAAATAACAAGCAGAATCCCCAAGCCTATCTTCAGCTCCCAAGATTGCCATGCTTCCAACAGAATACGCTTGCCAGGCGATAGTTCCTGATACCCTTTGGCAGCGGTCTCATTGGTCACTAGTGTAATCATCAGCTTTCCAACCTCGGGTCTATTAACGTGGCTATAACGTCGATGGCAATATTCACCAGAACGAAGGTGCCTGCTAGGAAAAGGGCGATTCCCTGCAGAACTGGGAAGTCCCGTTGAAGTACGGCGTCGATAGTTAGCAGGCCGAGGCCCGGGTAATTGAAAACATATTCCACTACTACAACACCACCAAGCAAAGTGCTCGCTTGGATTCCAAGCACATTAAGCAACGGCACCGAAGCATTACGTAAGCCATGATTTACGATTACTTGGCGATAATTAAGCCCGCGGACTTGGCCATATTCAATGAATTTCTGTTGCATCACTTCAGCCATAGAGACGGAGATGGTGCGCATGATTACAGGGCTTATTTCTACTGCAAGCACAATTGCAGGCAGTATTACATAGGCGAAGCTCTGGTAGCCAATTGCTGGTAACCAGCCGAGTTTTACAGAGATTAAAAGAATTAACACTAAGCCCAGCCAGAAACTGGGTATTGAAACAAAAAATGAGCCTGTGTAAAAAGCTAGTTTGTCAGGCCATCCACCTGGCCGCAGCCCAGCAAAAACACCAAGTGGTACTGATATAATCAAGGCGAGCACTAAAGACATCGCCGCCAAACCCAAGGTCAGTGGTAACCGCTCCAGAATAAGCCGGCTTACTGAGGCTCGGTTACTGCGAGATATATCCTCAGTATTCCCCACTTCTTCCTGGGCTTGGGCAGGACGCACAAATGACTGTCCTAGATCTCCTTGTAGGACATTGGCCATGTAGATTGCATACTGAATAGGTATTGGATCTGTCAGTCCCAGTTCGGCAGAGAGTTCTTCCCGCACTTGATCGTCGGCCATCCCACCTACGATCAGCCGAGCTGGATCCCCAGGTACCGCCCGCAAGAGGACAAAAATTACCGCCGAAACCAGCAGCACGATCACCACGCCTTGAGCTAGCCGGGATATGAGGACTTTTAATAGCGTTGCAGACACGCCCCTTCTCCTTCCTTTCATGCGCAGGCCTATACGCCATTACCGCACAGGCCCACGGAGCTTTAACCGATAACAGTTTCACTGGCATCGATCTGGCCATTCGGATAGAGAAACAGCCCATTCACCTCCTCCTGCATTGCATGCATAAACACAGAGGTGAATAGGCTATGCGCGGGTGCTTTTTTGGCGATAAGAGGTAATGTTTCTTCTTGGATAATTCGTTCGCGCTTAGCCAAGTCTGGCTCGTTACGCTCACGATTTAGTGCCGCATCAATTTCTGGGTCTTCGATACCACATACCCGATGAGAACTGGAATGGAAGTGGGTACGTAGCACCAGGTCCGGCTCCGGAGACCCTGAAGCCCAACCACCGTCAACCATATGCCCGGGACCACCGCCTTCACGGTGATAATAGGCCTCATTCCAAGCTGCCACTTCCATGACATTTAGAGTGACCGGAAAGCCCTGAGCTTGGAGCATGGCGGTAATCAGTTGACCATATTCTTGAGATTTAGGATAAAAACCAATAGATGTGATGTATTCAAGTTCTGGCAAGCCCTCGCCGCGAGGATAACCAGCCTCGCGGAGTAGCTTCTGGCAGCGCTCCGGATCAAACGTGGGATACTCTTCCAAGTCGCTATAGCCGAATTTTACTGGGGATATGTGGGCTCGGCATTCTTGGCCGGCCTCGCCCATAAGAGCGAGTATCTGAGTGTGGTCAATGGCATGACAAGCCGCTAGACGCAGACGCTCATCATTGAATGGCGGCTTGGAGCAGCGGAACCATAGATATTTATTTTCCACTGAAAGCATTTTATTAATTTTGATGCCTTCTGCTTCTCGCAATGTGTCTAACTGCTCTGGCTCCAGGCGCTCGATAACGTCCGCCTCGCGGTTCATCAGTGCTAATAGGCGTGAAGAAGCGTCGCCAACGAAAGAGTAGCGTATCCCCGTTAGGTTTGGCTTACCAGCGAAGTAATCATTAAAGGCTTCTAGATTAGTGTCGTTGCCGCGACGTTCCACGTATTTGAACGGGCCAGTGCCGTTAGGCCGATCACTGATGGAGCCATCCTCAATATCAGCAGCTGACATAATAGGCAAAAAGCTGCTTAATAGTATGTATATACTGGCCGGGAACCCAGAGGCCTCGGTGTGAATGCGTGCAGTATAGTCGTCTATCACCTCTACTTCACAGCGCCCAGGATGCCAAGCGGCTGGCCGGTTCGGTTGGGAGGCATACTCGTAAGTTGCTTTGACATCCTCAGCAGTAAAAGGCGCCCCGTTGTGGAACGTAACGTCATCACGAAGTTTGACTTCCAATGTGTAGTCATTGAGCAACTCTAAACTAGTTGCGAGTTCGTACTTTATCTCGGACGGATCCTCTTCAGACATTGGCGCTCGAGTTAATGTGCCAAACACCATGCTTTCAAGATTCATTTGCGCCAAGTTAGTGTGCGAGGTGGGGTCCCAATTCCCAGTCATGTTCTCAGCTGCGAGGAACACCATCGGCGTGGTGCGTGCGGCGAGGGCCGGACTGAGGAAATAAGAAGGATTAATCCGCGGTAGCAGAGCGGCACCCGCACCGAAAAGGGCAGTCTGCTGAAGAAATTTGCGTCGGTTTATCATTTTCATCGCGATCACCTCAAGTGAAATTATCTTGTTATTTAGAACGGCTTGAAGCCTGGCAGACATCAAGCAGGTGTTGGTAACAACCACAATGCATAATCTAGGCCACTTTCTATAAGATTACTGCGAAATTACTCCATGTACTTGTTTTTTATAGATTTTTTAATTTATAGCTCCTTTTGCTTCTGCCACCTCTCTTATGATTACCAGGATCAGCCTCGTTGCAAAACCGCGCAAAAATGTTGTGACTACCACTAATTTGGTGCATTTAGAGCCCTCCACCATCCAGTCCCGCACCGTGGCCGGCGTGATCGATCGCACCCTGGTGTTCTCCATGCCCGGCTCGCCCAAGGCCTGCGCCATGGCCTGGGACGATATTCTTGCAGCCCAGCTCGACGCCCGCACCCGGCCCTGCAACTTCGTCGCCATGGTGGTGAAGGACAGCCAGCGCTGCACCAGCCGCAGCGCGGATCACCACGCCGCTACCGACACCGGGACGACGGCTCGTCGCGACGCACTGGAGGTCACCCCATGAGCGAGATCTGCGGCTGTGACACACCGACCAGGGGCCACACCCTGACCGATCCCTGTCAGGCCCGCGAGCAGGTTATCGCCTTGACCCGCCCGCTGGAGGACATCGAGACGCTGAGGACGACCCACGCCCGCGGCCGCATCCTGGCCACGCCACTCAAGGCACTCCACGACGTCCCCGGTATCGACAACAGCGCCATGGACGGCTACGCCCTGCGTCTGGCCGACCTCAAGCACCGGCTTGCCCTGCCGGTGGTGGCCCGGGTGCCCGCCGGCGCCGCCCCGATCACCCTGCCCTTTGACGGCTGTGCGCGCATTTTCACCAGCGCGCCGATTCCCCGCGGTGCCGACGTGGTGGTGCCCCAGGAACGGGTACGGATCGATGACGCCGGCCAGATCCACTTTCCCGCTGACTTGCACCTGGGAGACCATATCCGGCGGCGTGGCGAAGAGCTGACCCAGGGAGCGGCGCTGCTCGCGCCGGGTGAGCCCCTCGATGCCATCCGCCTGGCGCTGCTGGCGGCCCAGGGCATCACCGAGGTGCCCTGCCGGCGTCGGGTGCGCGTTGCTGTCATCAGTACCGGCTCGGAGCTGGTCACGCCGGGCAAACCGCTGGCCCCGGGCCAGATCTACAACTCGAATGCCGGCATGCTGCACGCCCTGCTGCAGGATCACAACGCCGAGCTTGTGGACCTTGGCAACATCAGCGACAGCGCCGCGGCGCTGGAAGAAGCGCTGACCTTCGCCGCCCGCCAGGCCGATCTGATCGTCTGTACCGGCGGCGTCTCGGTGGGTGAGGAAGACCACGTCAGGCCCTGCCTCGAGCGCCTTGGTGGTATCAGCCTCAGCGGCGTGGCGATGAAGCCCGGCAAGCCCTTCACCCTGGGCTATATCGGCCAGTCCGCGTCCACCGGCACCCCGCTGCTGGGGCTTCCCGGCAACCCCACCGCGGCCCTGGTCGCCTGGCATCTGCTGGGCCTGCCAGTACTGCATCGCCGACAGGGCCGAACCGTCGCACCGCTGGCGAGCTTTGCAGTGCATGCCGGCTTCACCTACCGCGCCAACCGCACCCGCACTCAGTGGCGCGTGTTCGCCTGGATCACAGCGACATCGCCCCTGTGGCCAGGATCGCCGGCGACCAGGGCTCCAATATGCTCAAGAGTGCAGCACAAGCCGACGGCTACCTCCAGGCGCCCCCCGGCCAGCAGGTGGTGCCCGGCCAGCGCTACCCCTACCTGCCGCTAAGCCAGTTTGCCAGCTAGCCCGGCGACCTTAACGCCGACATCACACCCTGAATGGTCAGACAAGGAGAGCCCACCATGGCCACCCCCTCAACCCTTCCCCTGGTCTACGCCTGCTCCGGCTGCTCCGACGTGGCCCAGCTCGCCAACAGCGTTGCTGTTGCGCTTGACCATCGCGGCATCGCCGAGATGTCGTGCATCTCGGGCGTCGGTGGCGGCGTGCCGGGGCTGGTACGCAAGGCACAATCCGGGCGACCGATCATGGCACTCGATGGCTGTCAGATGCACTGCACCGCCCATTGCCTGGACAAGGCCGGCGTAAGCGCCAATCACCATATGCGCCTGTACGAGCAGGGCTTCAAGAAACGACGCGGCCGCCGCTACGATGACGACTGCGTGGGAGCTGTCATCACACAGCTCATACCCGTCGTTGATGCACTCGCTGGCGGTGAGGCGAGCCACGACCAGGGCGATTCCCCTGCCAGACTCGCCGCCCGCCGCTGAGCAAGGGTGAGGCGATAGAGCCAGCCCCGTCAGGTGAAAGTGGCATGCACGCGGGACGAACACGCAGCAACGACAAGGCCCCGCAGGGCAGCAGTCAAGGAGCTTGCCCGGCGGGGCCTTGGCATTGGCCATGTCATTTCAGCGGTGCGTCATGACAGAGGGGACGCTGCTCAGCTCATACCCGCTGTCTCGTCGAGCCCATACTCCCGCTCCACCAGTGCCACCCGGACGCGATAGCTTGCGTACCAGCGGTCGCGGCCCCTGGCCTGGGCCTCGCGATGATCCAGGTTGGCCTTCCAGGCACGGATAGATGCCAGGTCAGACCAGTAGGACACCGTGATGCCGGCGGCGTACTCACCCGGCGAGCGCGCTGACTCCACTCCCAGAAACCCCGGCTGCTGTGCCGCGAGTTCGACCATGCGCTCGGCCATCTCGCCGTAGCCGTCATCCCCTGATGTTCTCGTCGAGGTAAAGATCACCGCGTAGTACGGCGGTGTCGGTGTGGTGGCGAGAGGATTCATCGGGCGGGCCTTGTTAGCGATGGGAAAAGTCTCGATTTGTCGAGACGGAAAAGCCGCTGAAGCTTGCCAGACGCTGTCCCTCAAAGCCAGGCTCATGGCCACTGCGGTGGTCGAACCTCCAACGCCCGACATCCGACCACCTACGTCCATCTGCCACTCATGCGCTGACCGAGGCCATATCGCGACCGGTGCATCCAACCGAGATGGGCACCGGCTTGAACAGCCAGTGCCCACAAGGTGAGGAGACGCAGGCAGGATCGACGCCTCCTCGGCGGTCTTTGATGGCAGCCTACAAATGGGCACCCCAGGAAATGAAGACCGCGATCATCAGGAACACCCAACTTACCAGAAAGCACTTGATGATCAGAGGGAGGGCATAACGCACCCAGCGGTCATAGGGCACACCCGCCAAGGCCAGCATGGCGAGCGTTCCCCCCGAGGTGGGAGACACCATGTTGGTGAAGCCATCGCCAATCTGGAAGGCAAGTATCGATGTCTGACGGGTCATGCCGATGAGGTCGGACAAGGGAATCATGATGGGCATCGTCGCCACCGCCTGACCACTACCCGACGGAATGAAGACATTTATCAGCCCGTGGACCAGCGTCATGATGATGGTCGACAGCGCAACGGGAAGGTCGGACAGAGGAACCGCCAGATAATGAATGATGGTATCCGTGACCTGCCCCTGCTCCAGCAGAATCTGGATGGCCCGGGCCACCCCGATAATCAGAGCGCCAGAGGTCACCGAGGCAGCTCCCTTGAGCAGATGGCCGACGATGTCGCTGGCGCTCATGCGCGTCAAGACACCGCAGACGACGGCGATCGCCAGAAATACCCCGGAGATTTCGTTGATGTACCAGCCAAGCGAAAAGACACCGTAAAGGATCGACGCCAATCCCGTCAGGAAGACCGCCACCACCACCAGATCCTGTCTGGCCATCCGGTACTCGCCAAGGGGCTTGTCCAGCGACATGCCTGCCGTGGAAATACCTTTGACCAGGCTCTTCTCCGGATTCCTCTGGATCTTCTTGAGATACCGTGACGTGTGGTGCGCCACCACACACAGAATCACTATCCCCATGGCTGACCTGAGGGCGATTCCCGAAAACAGCGGAAGTTCGGCAATCGCCTGTGACACCCCGACGGTATAGGGATTGACCGGTGACGTCGCAAAACCGAAACCAATGCCTCCTATCGCAATGCTGAGCCCCACGATCAGGTCTCCCTTCAAGGCGAGGCCAACGAAGACCGCCAGGGGAATCAACGCAATATTGCCTTCGTAGCCAACAGCCACTCCCAGCATGCCGAAGATAAATGTCATGGCCCAGACCGTCAGTGTCTGTCGCTCACTTCCGATCTTCGCCACCAGACACCCCACGGCGTTATCCAGGGCTCCGGTCACCGAAAGCAGTCGGAAAAGCCCACCGGCGATAAAGACGATGAAGATGACACTGGCCGCGGACACCATGCCTTGAGGAATGGCAAAGAAGATGTCCATGGGCGACAAGGCAGGACTATTCACCAACTCGAAAGATCCCGGCACGACAGCTTCCCTGCCATTCACCTCAACTCTGTCGAATGTACCAGAGGGCACAAACCAGGTAATGGCATAGGAGACCAGCAATATAAAAAATATTAGCACCATCGGGTCCGGTATTTTTTCATACCACTTTTTATTTTCTAGAACCGTGCTTGTATTGTTATTCATATAAAACCTCTCACGCCTTATCATCAAGAGAATCGAGCGCAATCTTTACCATCAACTCAATCCCGAGCGGAATGATTTCGTCATTGAAGTCGTAGTAGGCACTATGCAGCGGAAAAGAGCCCTCGTCCTTGCCGGATCCGAGAAAGAAGTAAGCTCCTGGGCATCGATCAAGCATAAAGGAGAAGTCTTCGGCCCCCATGCTGGGCGCTACCTCTTCAGCCAGTCTGTCATGGCCCCACAGGGCCACCACCGAGGACGCGACCAGTTCGGCGGAATCCTTCGCATTGCGGGTCACCGGGAAGAGGCGTTCATAGTCCAGTGATACTTCACCACCGAACGTCTGACCAATCCCGCGACAGATACGCAGCATGGAGCTCTCTATGGAACTACGAACATGCTCTTCGAGACTTCTCACCGTGCCGCTGATCTTGACCTCATCGGGAATGATGGCAAACCCATCGAGGGACCCGCCCTCGATACCACACAGACTGATGACACCGGATTCCAGTGGATCAACATCACGCGACACGACGGTGTGCAAGGCTTGCAACAGAGCGCCGGACATCAGCACAGGATCGATGGCGCGGTGGGGATTGACGCCCCCATGGCCGCCTTTGCCACGTACCGCTATTCTGATTTTATCCGTCGCCGCCATGATCGGTCCGGGCCGGACCCCAACCATGCCAGTGGGCAGAGCCGGCCAGTTGTGCAAAGCGAAAATTTCGTCCACAGGAAAGCTGTCGAACAGCCCGTCGTCGATCATGCCCATAGCGCCGCCTACCCCCTCTTCTGCGGGCTGGAAGATGAGGTGAATGGTCCCGGAGAAATCCCGATTTTCCGAAAGCCAGGCGGCGACGCCGAGCAGAATGGTGGTATGACCGTCGTGGCCACAAGCATGCATCTTTCCAGGATTGCGGGAAGCGTGGGGCAAGCCCGACATTTCCTGCATGGGCAAGGCATCCATGTCGGCCCTGAGGCCTACGCGCCGTCCAGAGTCCCTGCGATTTCCCCTGATGGTCGCGACGATTCCGGTTCTTGCAATACCGGTCGTGTATTCGATTCCCAGGCGATCCAGTTCCTGTACAACGCGATGGGAAGTCTCATGCTCTTCAAATCCAAGTTCTGGGTACATATGAAGGCAGCGACGAAATGCTTTAAAGTGTTCGGTATTTTTGCAAATAAAAGAATCAAATTTATTATTGGACATATCCAGCCTTGAAAAACTTGAAAGACATTACTTTATAGAAAAAACGGTAACCTCAGAAAATATTGTTTTTGTATGGCCGCCATGCTATTTTGCGATACTTGCCGTACGCACCCAGGAAAAGCCCATGGATTTCAAACGGATAACCTATTTTATCGAAGTGACCGAGAGAAAATCCATTTCAGCTGCTGCACGAGCAATACCGGTGGCTCAGCCAGCCTTGACGCGCCAACTCAAACTGCTGGAAGAGGAAGTAGGCGCCACATTATTACTTCGTTCAAATCGAGGTGTCGTACTGACCTCCTCAGGCGAAGCCTTTTATGATGCCATGAAGCGCATGACGGCAGAGTACTCCGAGGCAAAAAAAATCGCACGCGATATCCAGCATGGTCACCGAGACAGTCTAAACCTTGGCCTCACCCCCCTGCACCCATGGATATCCAACATCACTCATCTATTGCTCGAGTTCAGGAACACCTTTCCAGGCACCGATGTATCGATCGAATCCATGCTGTCAGGCCATCAGGAACAAGCGCTGCTAGCGGCCGATCTGGATGCCGGCATCATGTTCTTTCATCCACCAAGTCAGCCGTTGCTAAGAAGTTTGTGCCTGTATAGGGATCATATGGTGCTGGCAGTCAGCAGGCACTCTCCATTGGCCTCCCACCCACCAACACGGCTTTCCGATATCAGTGACGAGGACTTTATCTGGTTCAAGCGGGGCTCGACGCCCAGTAGCTATGACCAGCTTCAGCGTGCCTTTGATGCCGCAGGCTTTCAGCCCAAGATTGTGCAGGAGTGCAGTGACAACACCACGATGCGATGTCTTGTGTCAGCCCAGATGGGGTGTACGCTACTCCCCTCCCTGGCCATGACTGATGCACCGGAAGATATCGTGAGCTTCAGGCTTGAGGACCTCACGACCGAGCTTTGCCTGATGCTGGTGTGGCATCCCGACCATCGCCTGCCCGCCGTCGAACGCTTGATCGGCCTTGCAGAGGAGCTCGACTGGGACGACAACAGGATCGACGCCCGCGTCCCTCTTGCGTAGCGCCAACAGGCTTCACAGGCCGTCATCTGTTCCCTTCAGCGCATCTACGTACGACCAACGAGCGATCAGGGGGAGCCCCATCTGACGCATCAGGCGGCGGACCCGCTTGCGGTTGACCCGGTGCCCCAGCCGGTTGAGGTGGACGGTCATCCGGCGGGATCCGTAGACCGGCGTCAGCAGATGCTGCTCATCGATCAGGCGCATCAGCACCAGATCCTCGGCCAGCCACTCGCGCTGCTGGTAGTACAGCGAGGAACGGCTGATGCCCAGCAGCTGACACTGCCGTCTCAGGCTCGGGGTTGCGGAAGATGGCGGCTCGATCATGGCCAGGCGCTGGGCCCGGCTCAACGATCGAGCCTGCGTGATAAAAAATCGCGTTCCACCGTCAACTTACCGATCTCACGGTACAGAGTATCGATCTCCTCCTGGCTCTTCTGGGCGGCCTTGCCGCTGCTGCCCTCGAAGATGCCAGCGGCGTTGTCCAGCAGTTCACGCTTCCACTGGCTCACCATGGAGGGATGTAGCTCGAAGCGAGCTGCCAGCGCCGAGGTGGTCTCGTCGCCCTTCAGCGCAGCCAAGGCCACCTTGGCCTTGAACTCGTTGCTGTACTGCCGACGTTTCTTGCTCATGATCAGGGTCTCCTGGTCGGTCTGATCAGAGCTTAGCGCCTGGTCCGAATTTCGGGGACCACTTCAATACTCAACCGGCACCCTCATGCACATCAATATAGGATATCGTGAATGCTGATACCAAACAAAAGGTCATCATCCTCGGAAACAAACAGTTTCATGCCTTTAATTATCTCAGCTGCCCTATCTTCATCAGTCACAGCATGCTCATGCCTTGCAGAAATAGCATGAGCAAATTTTGCTTTACCAAAATCATGAAGAAGACTGAAGTCACTATCACCCCCCAGCCGATTTATGGCACTAAGAAAAGCAGCTCTCCCGGCCCTACCTTCCTCACGCGAAACTCGCTCAAGCTCTTCCTTTATTGCCTTAATATCAAAGACAGCAAAAGCCTTCTCAGACAACCCTACTTTAGACAGTGATACATTTTCATTCACTGTCTTTTTCCCGCTTTTTCTTGACTTGGCTTTGACGATGTACTGAAACGATATCGACCCCCTTTTCTTTTCTCCATGATCAACCTCTAGAGATAGCTCTCCTTTTTCTAAATCCTCTAAATCAATAACCAATGGGTCAAGAGAACCTCCTGAAAAGCTGCCTGACCAGTTCCAAACAATATCCTTATCCCAACCTAAAAGTTCATGGAAGGGGATTTTCTCCTTCAAATATTCATCAACTTTGAAAATAATTTTTCCTACTAGTGGCTCTAGCCCTTTAGCCTCTTCTATATCCCCACTTTTTAGCTGACTGGGAAGCACCTTCATTTCCACTTTCTCGTCAGCATCAACACCCTCAAGTATAAAGTGGCAGTACTTCACAAATGGGCTTTTAAGTTCATACATGCCACCAAAGCTCAACTGCTCCCCTTTATGCTTAAAAACAACTGTCATTTCTTCCCCTACTTCCTCTCTTCAGATTGTGGGCTGGCAGCCTGGGCAGGCCCTGACTGCCATTGCTTTTAATAACTATTTATCACCTAACCAACGTCAAAAGCTCTTCGTAGGAGTCGACAACGCCATACTGCAATTTGTCTGTGGCGATAGTGTTGAAAAATTCTTTTGCACATTCGATTTTTGCATCCTCAGTTCCACGCAGCTCCATTGATGACATGCTGCCCTTGGTCTCGGCCACGAAATAGACGTGCTTGACGTCATTCTCGTTGAAGGCGATGGCCCAGTCGGGGTTGTAGTTGCCCACCGGCGTCGGGATGAAGAAGCTTTTCGGCAGCTTAGCATAGACAATGACTTCTTTTTCAACCTCTAAGCGCTCGACGAACTTCCTCTCGATATTGGAATCGGTCACCACATAGTCGTAGACGTGCCGGTTAGCCTTATAGGCTCGATCCAGGTGGTTCTCTGGCTTCTCGATAGTGAAAAGTTCACAACTGTGTCGCTCATTGAGTGGATCATAAGTAATATCCGCGACTATCATGGTGGCCTTCTGCTCGTTGATCAGCCTGGCAGCCTGGGCCATGAAGTCCTCGGGGTTCATCTGGTACTGCTTGAAGGTCTTCGGCTGGATCTTGGAAAGAATCGCCGCGATGGTACGCCGCGTCAGCTGTGTGGCCTCGGCCAGGCGGCCGATCAGGTCGTACTGCACCGCCGAGTGGAGCGAGCCGTCATGCTTGACCCGCTCGCTCTCGATGACGGTGAAGGCCTGCCCGCTGGTCAGGTCCTGGTAGCTGGCTTCAGTTTTCTGGGTTCCGCGTTCTACCTGGTACTCGAGCCGCTTAACCTTGAGGTTTTCATTAAGCTCTCCAACGCATTTCTCGATCAGCTCGTTGGAGTCGAAGCTGACCGAGTAGGCCGCCTTGCGGTTGATGCGCTCCCAGAGCTCCTGAAATTCCTTCTTGTGGAAGTTGTCGTTGAGCGGGTTCAGCTTGGCCTTTCGACCGTCCTCGATGTGCGGCAGCTGGGCGTTGCTGAAGACGCTGTCGATCAGCTGGAAGACCTGCTGTGCGTGCGGCTGCAGCGCCTCCGGCAGCTCGGCCAGGGTGCCGTCCTCCTTGGCCTGGTGGTAGGCCTCGGTGATGTGGTCGGCGTTATCCGTGTAGTCGTTCTTGAGCAGGTAGCGATAGATCTCCTTCGCCAAGGCGGGCGTGACCTCAACCTCGCCCTCATCCGACACGATCAGCTTGCCGGTGAAGTAGGCCTCGTCGGCGACCCGTGGGCGCTCGGATAGGTCATTGCTGATGTCGCGCTGCAAGGCGGTGACGAAGTCCTTGTAGCTCTCGCTGGCGACCACCGTCAGCTCGTTGATGTCGTGCACCGTCAGCGGGTCGTCCATGCGGTCCCCCAGCTGATTGACCGCCAAGCGCAGGCCGCGCCCCACCTCCTGGCGCCGGGAGATGGTGTTGTCGCTGTGCTTCAGCGTGCAGATGACGAACACGTTGGGGTTGTCCCAGCCCTCCCGCAGTGCGGAGTGGGAGAAGATGAAGCGCGTGGGCTCCTCGAAGGAGAGCAGGCGCTCCTTGTTCTTCAGGATCAGGTCGTAGGCATCGACATCGTCCGTCTCGGTCGAGCGCGCCTTGGTCTTGGGGTCGACGAGGCGCTTGGACTTCTTGTCGATGGAGAAGTAGCCGTTGTGGGTATCCGAGGCACTGATGCCCTTCAGGTAACGGTTGTACTCGCTATCTTCCAGAGTCAGCACCTGGTTGAGCTGGTGGTTGTACTCCTCCTCGAAGATCCGGGCGTACTCGCCCAGCACCTCACCGCCCTCATCGTACTGGCGGTACTTGGCCACCTCGTCGATGAAGAACAGGGTGAGCACCTTGACCCCTTGGGAGAACAGCAGCTGCTCCTTCTTGAAATGCGCCTTGACCGCCTCGCGGATCTGGATCTGGCGCAGCGCCTTCTCGGTGACATCGACGGTGACCTCTCCAGCGGTGAGCTCGACGCCGTTGGTAAAGCTGAGCTGATCGATCCTGGCATCAATATCCGAGACGACGAACCCCTTGTACTGATCCAGCCCACCCGACAGCTCATGCAGGTTGTCGCCCTTGCCCAGCTTGCGGCGCTTGCGCTTCACGCCGCTAGCCAACTTCTCCTCGTACTCGACCCAAGCCACAGGGAGCTTATTCTTCGCCGTCTCGATATTTTCCAGGTAGAGGTAGGCATCGGTGCCGGTGAGGCCCTTGGTGGTTACACCATGCACCGAGATCTTCTTCACCAGCTTCTGGTTGTAGGCGTCCAGGGCGTCCAGGCGGTGGACCTTGTTGTAGGTCGTCTTGTGGGTGGCCGAATAGCGCACGATGAACAGCGGGTTGAACTCGCTCAGTGAGCTGAGCGTCTTGCCCCCTTCCATCTTCTGCGGTTCATCGAGGAACAGGATCGGTCGGTTGGCCTTGATGACGTCGATGGGGCGCCGTGACTGAAAGTCGTCCAGCTCATCGTAGATACGGCGGTTGTCGGCGCCACGGGAGTTGAAAGCCTGCACGTTGATGACCATCACGCTGATGCCGGCATCCGAGGAGAAGCTTTCCAGGTTGTGCAGCTGCTTCGAGTTGTAGATGAAGAAGCGCGCCTTTTCCCCGTAGCTCTCCAGGAAGTGGTCGGCGGTGATCTCCAGCGACTTGTAGACCCCCTCGCGGATGGCGATGCTGGGCACCACCACGATGAACTTGCTCCAGCCGTAGCGCTGCTTCAGCTCGAACATGCTCTTCAGGTAGACGTAGGTCTTGCCGGTGCCGGTCTCCATCTCTACATCCAGGTTGTAGGGGCAGCCGGTCTTGTCATCCTTCTTCAAGCCGTCGGAGAGCGGCAGGTTCTGGCGGCGCTGCACGGTCCGGATGTTGTTCAGGAGCTCAAGCTCCGTCAGCTCCAGCGCGGCGTTCTTGAAGCCGGCGTCGTCGGAATCTGGCGAGGCATACATGTCACGCTGCATTGGCTGCGCCGGGGGTGCTGTCTCGCCCGGATCGATGCGGTAGCGGATACCGCTGCTGAAGGGCTGGCCAGCAAAGCAATCCGCCAGCGCTTCGACGGCCCGTGTCTGGTATTCCTGTGTCTTGAACTTGAGCTTCATGGCAACTCTCTGCGACCTTCTCTCTGCACGCTCTCTGCAAACAAGACGCCACAGAGAGGGTTAAACCTTTGATTTTCAAGAAATATCGTCGCTTTCTCGCTGAACGCCTCTATTGACCATCTTGCGCGGTCTCTGCAAGACACCAGCGAGGAGCCGTGTCAGAGCCCTTATTGACGATGACGCCCTGACGTCTAAGCTTTGTCAGTAAATTACTGACTTTATTATATTTTTGCTTGTACGTAAGAGCGTCGCTCAGCTTGTCCAGCAACAGTGCGTTGATATCCGAACGGTTCGCCTGGCCGAATTTTTCGAGATAATCCCTCAGCAGCTTTGCATAGAACTCATCGTCCTGAGCACGGGTGCGGATATATTCAGCCTTACTGGCCGTCGCTCCCGCCACGCTTGCAGAGACATGGAAATTGGGCTTTCGCCCTTCGATCAGACCCAACCGCCTGAGGCGCGTCACCGCATCATCGGCGATCGGCAGGTTCTTCTGGATTCGATCCAACGCCAGCACATCGACAAGAGACAAGTCAGTCTTCTGAATCAACAGGCGGCTATAGGCGGAGTCGACCACGCCGCCATGTATAGTCAGCCTGACGGCACCCGGCCCGCTCAGGTCATAATCAGGCAGGGGGAGATAACGCCGGGCCTGGCGGGAATACATGTCATGAATCCCATAGCCCATGGTGTCGATCATGTTGAGCTCGGCCATGGCCTGGGTCAGAAAAGGATTACGGTAGCGCTTTGGCACCCGGTGTCCCTCCAGGTAGTCACCGGGTTCACCCTCAAAAAAACTGCCTTCATTGTCGAAGACCAACCGGTCGGATTGCTCGACCACCACCACACGCGCATTGCGACCGTAGTCCTGATGAGCGATGCAGTTGTGCAACGCTTCCAGCACGATCTTCTGATCGTACTTGGACACTTCGATGGGTAATAACTCGTCCTGGGGCAGCAGCCGTAACTGGATATTTCGGATGTGCTGATACAATCGTGTGGTGGCCAGCAGGAAGGGCGGGCCGAAGTGTTGGTAGGCTCGCTCCGGTCCCTCCAGCTTCCATGTCAGTTGAGCGGGATGAGGGGATAGCAGCGGCGCCGCCTCTTCCTTGCCGAGCAGCAGGAGGGCCGCCCGGGTCACCTTGCCGTCCAAGGTCAGTTTGGCGCGGTCCAGGAAGGTAGGTAGCGGCCACCCCATTACCTCGCCGGGCTCGAAGCGGTTGGCGTACTTCTTGGCGAAGGACTCTCGGGCCTTGTTGACCGCCTCGGGGTCGAGATGGTCGAGCGTGGCATTCGGCACCAACTGCACGGACCAGTCGGTGGCGTCGGTCTGTCGCCGGATCGCATCCTGCTTGTCCAGGCCCAAGCCGGTCAGACTCTCCCCGGCGCGAGCAAAGTAGTGCCCTTGCCAGGCGATGGGCATGCCCATCGGTGCAGGTGGAATCTCGAACAGCAGCACCCGGCCTTCTGGGGTCTCCAGCTCGTGGATGTCGCGGAAGGTGATGCTGGGCTCGGTGCCGTCAGCTATCTGCATCTTGAGCTTGTCGAGCTCGCCGGGGGCTTGGCGGTACTCGGACCCCAGGATGCGCCGTGTCTTGTCGTCGATGCCAAAGACCAGCCAGGCGCTTTCGCAGGCACGTAGATTCGCCTCGTTGGCCAGCGCCGAGAGGTACTTGCCCAGGTCCGAGGTGGAGAAGCCCTTGCCACCGCGCTTGAACTCGACCACCTCGCTCTCCCAGCGCTCGATTAGGGAGTGCAGCAACTGCTTCAGCGCCTGCTCGTCCATGCTCATGGGCCTAGATCACCTTGACGTCGGTATTGGGCGACTTCTGGGCGAAGATCTGCTCGACGTTGATCTTGACGCTGTCGCTGGCGAAGCCGGCATCGCGGAACACTACGCGCAGGGGCTCGTACTCGGCGAGCTGTTTGACGAATGCCTCGTCGATATCCAGGTCGAAGCAGGCAGCCAGCGCCATATGCTTCTCTGCCCCGTCGACGAAGAATATGGTTTTCCCGCCAATCTCTTGGCGAGAGATGGGAAGTGACAGGTCTACGCCCCAATCCAGCAAGACCTGGAAGAGCAGGTCTTCGGAACTCCGGCCATCTCGGATATTGTCGATACTCTCAGACAACAAACCTTGACTAAGTTCGTCCGGCGAATAGTGAGTTTCTCGCATATTTGACGAGTCAATCTTCATGACGCGAAAGCCAAGATCGAGAGAACTAGCCTTCTGGTCATCTACTTCTGATGAGACCTCCTTAGCGTAGTTTTTAATACGCTTAGCCCCCATCTCAAAGATTGAACCAAGCTCTGGCTCAGGCTTGGGCAGCGGCTCGGGAATTTGCACCCCGATGAAGCAGCGCTTCCCTCCATCCTCATAATTCTGCTTTAGCACTGCGTGAGCTGTCGATGCGCTTCCGCTAAAGAAATCAAGCACAATATCATTGCCATCTGGCGATGTGGATAGCTGCAAAATCCTCTGTATCAACTCAACTGGCTTGACTGAATTAAGGACATTTTCCGTTTCTTGAAACTCTACATACTTCAGTAGAGTTTTTTTGGCTCCCTGCGTATGCCCTACCTCTTGGTATGTCCAAAGGGTTTGGGGAGTTTTTCCCTGTTTGACCTCCGACAAAAAACGCTTAAACCTCGGCATATTATTGCCATCTTCGCCCCACCATATGCGCCCGTCTTCATTAAGCTCATCAAATTTCTTTTTATCAACAGACCAATACCTGCCACGAGGGGGGCCATCGATAATTCTTCCAGATGGACATTCTATCGCATAAAGTCCAGCATCGTATCGGTTTCTAGCTGCAAGGTCACTTGAGGTCCATGGCCCACGCGGATCGTTATCTGGATTCTTGTAGCGGGCTAGCATTTCCTCTGTCTGCGGAAGAAGGTTTGGTGCCCAGCCAGCCTTATCTTTAGCATACACCAAGATATAGTCGTGATCTTCAGAAAACCAGCGCGCGCTGTTTTTTGGCGAGAAAACCTTCTGCCAGATGACTTGAGCAACAAAGTTTTCTCCTCCAAAAACCTCGTCACATAGCTTTCTAAGATTGTCAACTTCATGATCATCAATAGAAATGAAGATCACGCCATTATCGCATAAAAGGTTCTTTGCCAACCGCAGCCGGGGGTACATCATAGATAGCCAGTCCGAATGGAATCGTCCATTGGATTCGGTGTTGGCAACTAATCGGCCACCTTGATCATCACGCTGCCCGGATGAATCAAGGTAGTCGTCAAAGGACTCACGATAGTCATCATCGTAGATAAATTCACGCCCTGTATTGTAGGGCGGGTCGATATAAATCAATTTGACCCTGCCCAGGTAAGTCTCCTGAAGAAGCTTTAGGGCCTCAAGGTTATCCCCTTCTATGAAAAGGTTCTTGGTGGTGTCAAAGCTCACACTCTCTTCCCGACAGGGGCGCAGCGTCTTGGTTATCGGCGCATTGGCCGCCAACAGGGCTTCCCGCTTGCCGGGCCAGTTGAGATGGTAACGCTCCTTTGGCCCGTCGACGATATGATCGGAGAGCTCCTGGCGCAGCTGGTCGAAGTCGATGGCTTGCTTCATCCGCCCCTGTTCATCCCGCACTTCGGTGACGCAGCTTGGGAACAGCTCGGCCAGCTTGGCGATACTGTCCTCGGTTAGGTTGGGCGAGTGCATCTTCAGCTTGTCCATGGTGTCGCGTGTCTCCGGACCTCTGGGGTCGTGATCAGGTGTCATAGTCGGCAATTGCATATTCGGCCAACCTCTGGCGGATCGAGCGCAATTCGGCGTTGATCTCGACCTTGCGGTTGAACTGTTTCGTGTTGCGCAGGCGCTTCTCGAGGGCAGCCGCGTCTTTCTTGAGGGCTTCCAGGGCCCTCAAGCGCTCCAGCTGATCCGGTAAGGCTTCGCCCTGACGCGCCGGTGCGGGAAGCAAGCTGCGCAGCAGTTGCGGGTAGAGCTGCTTCAGGTCGATGGCCGTGGGGAGCGGCTGCCGAGGCGTCTCGCCCGGCAGCCAGTCGCTGCTGGCATAGTGGTCATCAAGCACCCATTTGCTGGGATCGGCCTGGCTAGGCCGCTTGTAGGCGGCGGTGACACGGATGCCGCGGGCGCCGTGTAGCTCGAACAGGATCGGAAAGGGAATGGCACGGTCGATGGCCCGCAGCACGTCTCGGTGCAGATCCTCGCCTTTGAGCGTGATCACGAAGACCTGCAGCTCCGGCACATCCTCGGTGCCGGGCAGGTTGAGCGTGCTATGAGCTAGCTTGGCATGCCAGGTGATCTGGGCGACCTCATCCCGCAGGCGCTCCCTGAGCTTGGCGGTGGCCCGCACATGCGCCAGGATGCGCTGCTTGGCCACCACTCGACCGAGCAGCGTCTTGGCAGGGTACTGGTAGAGCGGTACCGTCATGGTGCTTTACTCTCGCTATCCCTGCTGGCCGCATGGCGCTCCGTACCTGTGTCTATGGTCGAGCCCGCGTCACGAATGACGACGAAGGTGATCAGCTCGAAGTCGTTTAGCCCTTCGATGGTATCGACCAGCGCCGTGGTCTCGCCGCCGCTGAACAGGCTGTCGATGTCCTTGTCCTCCTTCACCTCGATCATCGAGCGAATGGCCTGATCCAGTAGCGCCGAATAGGCGTGCATCTCCCGGCCATCGTGGGTCTCCTCGTTGAAGGGCCGATAGACGGCTTCGACGGGCTCGCCCAGCCCTTTGCATGCGGTGCGAGCCAGGTCCAGCAGGCGCTTGACCTCGATGTAGTCGCTGATCACTTCACCGGTGTGGCTGATGTAGACCAGATAGAAAGGGTGCAAGCGGTTCTGCTGCTGCAGGCCGCTCCCTTGGTGCCCTACCTGCTGATTGAGATTGCGCAGGGTGAAGATGACCCCGGGCTGCAGGCCCTTCTCGGGCCGGGCCGGCACCACGGTATGCAGGCCGTTGGGGATACAGCTCAGGTCGCCGTTCTCCTTAATGTAGCCCAGCAGGTCCATGCGGAACTCGTTCAGGCCCAGGTCGGTGATCGACACGCCGGACTTGAGGTCTTCCATCTCCACCACTTCATCCTGTAACCGACGCAACTGCTCGCGGCGGTAGGCGACGTCGTTGGACTGGGCATTGAGCACGTTGTCGTCGCCGGTGGCGGTGACGTCGGCGATCACCATGCGGTTCTCGACACGCTCCTTAAGGTTGATGTATTCGTCCAGGCTGATGTCCGGCCAATAGTTGACCAGTTGGATGCTGGCGTTGGGCGAGCCGATGCGGTCGATGCGCCCGAAGCGCTGGATAATGCGCACCGGGTTCCAGTGGATGTCGTAGTTGATCAGGTAGTCGCAGTCCTGCAGGTTCTGGCCTTCCGAGATGCAGTCGGTACCGATCAGGATGTCGAGCTCGCGGGGTTCATTGGGGTACACCATGGCCTTGCTCTTGGCCTGCGGGGCGAACAGCGTCAGCAGCCCTTGGAAGTCATAGTGCTGGCGACTGTTGGGCATGGCGCCAATGGTCGATTTCGGGGCGTCGCTGCCGGTCACCAGGCCGGTGTGCACGCCATGGCTCTCGAGCAGAACCGGCGCCAGGTTATCGTAGAGGTACTTGGCGGTGTCCGCGAAGGCGGTGAAGATCATCACCTTGCGGTTGCCAGGGTTGATCGGCGAGGCCAGCTTGCTGGCAATCTGCGTCTTGAGGTGCTGCAGCTTGGCATCATCGGACGGGGTGACCTTGGCCATTTCCTCCAGCAGCAGCTCGATCCACACCAGGTCGGTGCTCAGGTCATGCTCCCAAGACGGCAGGTCCATGTCCTCCAGGCTGATCTGGACCTTCTTGCCCACCGTGGTATCGCCCGGCATGGGAATGCTGTCGTCGTCGGGGTCGGCGTCTTCGAAGGACGCGGTGATATCCGCGAAGCTCTCCGAGCGGCCGGTCTGCTTGAAGGCCGCAATCTTATCCAGGATGGTCTGGTAGCTATCCTGCAGCCCCTCCAGGGTCAGGCGAAACGCTGCCACCGAGCTCTCCAGGCGCTTGAGCAGGTTGGTCGTCATCAGGGCCTGAAGGCTCTTCTCCCGGTCCACCTGCTTGAAGCTACCGCCCCCACTGGACACTTCGGTGTCGTACATCTCCTCGTACTTCTTGAGGCGGCTGGGCAGGATGTAGCTGATCGGGGCGTAGACCGAGAGCTTGAGCTGGGAGAGCTGCTGGAAGATCTCGTTGAAGCCGATCACATCGGCTCGGTGAGTAAGCGGACAGTGAAACGAGAGCGGCTTGCGGCGCTCCGGGAAGCTGCCGATATCGCTGGTGTCGTAGAAGGTTTCGATATGCCGACGTGAACGGGCGATGGTGACGCTGTCTAGCAGCTCGAAGAAATCGAAATCCAGTGCTTGCAGGATGGCGCCCGTGGTGCGCTTCTCCGGCGGGAGGGCCGACCACTCGTTGAAGGTGGCCTGGGCGCGGCGGAAGATGCCCTCGATGTCCTTGGCGCCGCTGAGATGGCGTGTCAGGTTCTCGGCCTCGCCCTCGTAGGCCAAGGCCAGCTGGTTCTTCAGGTCTGTGAAGCGGTTGTTGACCGGCGTTGCCGAGAGCATCAGCACCTTGGTCTTCACCCCGGCACGGATCACCTGATTCATCAGCTTCTGGTAGCGGGTCTCGCGATCCTTGTAGACGTCGTTGTTGCGGAAGTTGTGCGACTCATCGATCACCACCAGGTCGTAGTTGCCCCAGTTGACGCGATCCAGCGGCATGCCGAATGATTCGCCGCGGGTGCGCTGCAGGTCGGTATGGCAGAGCACGTCGTAGTTCAGGCGGTCCTGAGCCAGCACGTTGGTGGTCAGGTTGCGGTTGTAAGTCAGCCAATTGTCGGCGAGCTTCTTCGGGCACAGTACCAGCACGGAGCGGTTACGCAGCTCGTAGTACTTGATGACCGCCAGGGCGGTAAAGGTCTTACCGAGCCCTACGCTGTCGGCCAGGATGCAACCGTTATAGGTCTCCAGTTTGTTGATGACGCCGGTGGCCGCATCGCGCTGGAAGTTGAACAGCTTCTGCCAGATGACGCTGTCCTGGTAGCCGGTGCGGTCGTTGGGCAACACATCCTCGCTGATGTCTTCCAGGAACTCGTGGAAGATGTGGTAGAGCATCAGGAAGTAGATCCGCTCCGGCGGGTTCTCCCGGTAGACCGAGGCGATATGCTCGCGCAGCCGTTCGGTCACATCCTCGAGCTTCTCTTCGTCTTGCCACAGCTGGTCGAAGAGGGCCATGAACTGAGAGGTGTGGCCCGGCTCGCTGAAGCGGGTGACGAAATTGGAGACCGCGTTCCCCTGCTGGTAGCCCAGGTCCACCGCCGTGAACCCCTGCAGGGGCATGTAGACCGTATCGCCGCCTGAGGTTGCAACGCCGGCAAAGGGTTGCATGGCCGCCTGGCCACGGTTGGAGCGAAAGCGGGCCTTGCGGCGCATCCAGTCGGCGCACTCGCGGGCGATGGCCCGCTGGGTCAGCTTGTTCTTGAGCTGGATCTCGAACTCGCTGCCATGGACGCTGCGCTCGCGCTCCGCCTTGGGGATGTGGAACTCGCGGTGCTCCTTGCGGAACTTATCGCTGGCCTGGTCCGGGACGAAGGTGGGCGAGGTGAAGATGAACTCGACTGAGTCCAGCGCTTCCAGCTCCTCCTTCAGCGCCTCGTAGGCGAAAATCGAGAAGCAGGAGGCCGCGATCTTGAGGCGCGCGCCAGGCCGCAGGGTGTCCTTCAGATCGTCGCCGAGCAGCCGGCTGACGTTGTCGATGATCTCCATGGTGCGGCTCCCTGCAGTTCCCTGGCCGCCTGAAGGCGGCCTCGTTGCGCTGCACTCAGCTTATATCAATGGCTAAGTGGGGTGAACGCTGGGGATTGCTACAAGGAGCGTGGGTAAACGTCGACAGTAATCTCACCGCCACGTAGGCATCGCCCAGCCTCGCTCACGCGCAATGCCGGCGAGTACCGGGTCCGGATGGATGGCGTGCGGCCTTTCCACCGCCTCGAGCAGGGGCAGATCGTTGCGGGAGTCGGAGTAGCCCCAGGTCTCCACCGGCTGCGTCTCCCCCAGCCACGCCTGAAGGGCCTTCAGCTTGCCTTCCTTGAAGGTGCGGATACCGCGCGCCTGGCCGGTATAGCGACCGGCTTGCTCCTCGAGCGCTGTTGCCAGTGCCGCATCACAGCCTAAGCGCCTGGCGAGCGGTACCACCAGCTGAGCGGTCGAGGCGGAGATGACAACGGTGGTATGCCCCTGCGCGCGATGCCATGCCACCTGCGCCAGGCCTCCCGGGAACAGACGGGGCATGATGCGGCTATCCAGGAAGACCTCGACCTGCTCGGCCACTTCCTGGACCTCGCGTCCTGCCAAGGGGGCGAGGAGAAACGTCAGATGCGCCTCCATATCCAGGGTGCCTGCCGCGTAGTCAGCCATATGGCGTTCCCAGGTGCGACGATACTCGGCGGCATCCGGGATCCAGCCCTGTTCGATCAGCCACTCGTTCCAGTACCCGGTGATATCCCCGTCGAGCAGGGTGTCATCCAGATCGAACAGCGCCAGGCGCATTGCCCTGCGAGACATACTCACTCCTCAAGCTCCTGAACCTCATCGAGGTCGACAAACACGAACACCTCGCTCTCCTCGGCCAGCAGATGGCCGCTGCCTCGGTTGAGGGCATCGACAGAGAGCTCAATCCCGGCACACTCCACCGCATAGCGTACGATGTTGCCCAGCAGCTGACGACGGCGGATCACGCCTCGGCAGCCAGGGCCTGCGTGGGTTGGCACTTCACCGCCTGGCGAGGCCTCGGACACCGGCTGCAGGTAGATGGCCTCGGGCCTCAACGCCACGCGCGCCGCCTTGCTCACTGTGCCGAGCAGCGCATGCGCCTGCTCCCCCGACAGCACGTTGTAGTGCCCCATGAAGCCAGCGGCCTGATGGCTGCAGGGCCGTGTGTACAGTGCTTCGGCATCCCCTTGCTGCAGGATACGTCCGTCATGCATCAGGAAGATGCGGTCGGACATCATCAGCGCCTCTTCCTGATCGTGGGTCACGAACAGCGTCGTCAGGCCAAGCGTTTTCTGAATGTCGCGCAGCTGCTGACGCAGGTGACGGCGGATGCGAGCATCCAGCGCCGACAGCGGCTCATCCATCAGCAGGATACGAGGCTCCACGACCAGCGCACGAGCCAGCGCCACCCGCTGGCACTGCCCTCCGGAGAGTTGATGCGGAAACTTGTCGGCATGCTCGCGTAGCTCGACCAGGCGCAGCACCTCGTCCACGCGGCGGCGACGCTCCTCCTGGGGCACCTTCTGCATGCGAAGCCCGAAGGCGACGTTATCGGTGACCCGCATATTGGGGAACAGCGCATAGTGCTGGAATACCATGCCGACGCCGCGCTGCTGGGGAGGGAGTGACGTGATCTCCTCGCCACCCACCATGATGCGACCTTCATCGAGCGTGTTCAGACCGGCGATGGCCCTCAGCAGGGTCGATTTCCCGCAGCCGGAGGGTCCCAGCAGCGTGACGAACTCACCCTTGGCGATCTCGGCATCGATCTGGGAAAACACCTGAGTCTCGCCGAAACGCTTGGCCAGGCTCTCGAGGCGCAGATAGTTGGGCGACGCAGTGGCTGTGGTGCCCTGCTGCCTTGTCGCCACATCGGCCACGGTGTCGCGGCGTTCGAGGGTCGGGAGGTGGTCGCGGGCATAGGGAGTTGCGGTCAAGGTTGTCATGCGTTGGCATCCTTGGCGATGGCGTGGCCGGCCTGGCGATTTCCCAACCAGGTCAGCAAAAGGGTGAACAGGAAGAGCGTGATCACCAACGCGCTGGTGAAGTGGCCGCTGGCCCCACGCATGTTGTTGAGATAGACCTGCAGGGTCTCGAAGCGGGTACCCACCAGCATGTTGGCGAAGACAAACTCGCCCACCAGAAAGGAGAAGGAGAGGAATACGGCGACCTGAACACCGATGCGAATATTGGGCAGGATCACCAGGAAGAAGGCCCTGAACGGCGTCGCACCAAGCAGCTGAGCGGCGTCCATAAGCGATTTCACGTCGATGGTGCGCAGGCTGTTGGCGACGGACCGATAGACAAAGGGAAGCGCGATCGTCACGTAGGTGAAGATCAGAATCCAGGGGGAGCCCACCAGCGGCAGCGGGCCGCCGGCATAGAGCTGTAGCAGCCCCACCGAGGAGACCACCGGCGGCACGGCAAAGGGCACCAGCACCAACCCGTTCATCCAGGTATCCAGCCTCGGGTAGCGGGTATGCGCCAGAAAGGCCACCGGCACTACCAGTACCAGGCTCAGCACAAGGGCTCCCAGGGTCACCAGCATGGAGCGAGCGAACGCCATCTGGAAGCGCGGCGTGCTCCACAGCTCCAGGAACCACTTGAGGGTCAGACCATCAGGTAGCAGCGTGGCACCCCAGCTGGTAGCCAGCGCATACCCCAGGGTCGCCACCAGAGGCAGTGCCAGCAGGGTAAAAACGGTTCCCACCACCAAGGCATGAATAGATAGGCGCGGAAAGCGAAGCGTCGGCAGGGCCGATGTCCTGGGCCGCGACAGGGTGAGATCAGCGTTCTGCGACATGATGGCTCCTGCGTAAAAGCCACTGCTGGATCAGGGTGACCATGGCCAGCAGGCCCACCAGGATCAGCGCCAGGGCGCTGGCCAGGTTGGGCTGCAGGAACAGGTCGCCAGACACCAAGTTGGCGATACGGATGGTCATGAGGTTGTAGCTGGTGTTGACCAGGGCGTAGACGGTGGCATAGGCGCCCATGGCATTGGCGATCAGGATCGTGAATGTCCCCGCCAGCGCCGGCCGGAGCACCGGCAAGCCAATGTGGTACCAGTAGGCGATCCGTCCGGCGCCCAGCAGGCTGGCGGCGTCACGCCAGTCGGCGCGCAGCCCCGAGAAGGCGGGAAACAGCAGCAGCATGCCCAGCGGAATCTGGAACCAGGTGTAGATGACGATCAGGCCGGTGCGTGAGTAGAGCGAGAAGTCATCGATCAGCCCCACACGCTGCAGAGCCAGGGTCAGCACCCCGTTGGCCCCCATCAGGATGATGAACGCGAAGGCCAGCGGCACCCCGGCAAAGTTACTGGTCATGTTGGTGAAAGCGATCATCCAGCGACGCAGCGGACCATTGGTACGGGTCAGGCTGTGGCACGCTAGAACGGCGATGATGAGTCCCAGCAGACTGGAGACCAGTGAGATCTCGAGGCTGCGCCAGATCGCCTGGCGAAAGAAGGGCGACGTGGCGATCTCCTGAAAGTGCCCCAGCCCCCAGCTTCCCTCGACCTGGAAAGCGCTGACGGCGATCCAGGCCAGAGGCGCCACCTGGAAAGCGGCGAAGACCAGGGCGAAAGGCAACAGCCACAGCCAGGCAGGCAGCAGGCGCTTCACGACGCGTCCCTCCCCTCAACCAACAGCTCGGGATGAGAGGGCTTGTCGTGCTGCAGGCCCAGCAGGCTGGCCAGCGTGCCGCACAGCCGCGGCTGCTGGAGAGTGACCGCTGCGTCATGGGCAAACGCTTCGCCGAACAGCCACAGTGGCACCCGGCGCTCCTCTTCCAGCAGGCCCGAGTGGGAGCCGTCGGCATTCATCCCATGGTCGGCGGTCACCATGACCTGGTAACCCTCGGCCAGCCAGGCCGGCAGGTAATCGGCCAGGGCGATATCGGCTCGCCGCGCGGCGTTGCGGTACTGGGGCGACTCCCCGCCATGACGGTGGCCGGCATCATCGACATTCATGCTATGCACCAGCAGGAAGTCGGGGGCGTTGAGCCGGCGCAGAGCCTCGGCATCACTGAAGAGGTGATCGTCGGGGTAGTGATCCTGCCAGTAGAACAGCCCGGCCTGGATGGCACTCTCGGCATCCTGATGGAAGCGATGGCGAGCCGGCACGAAGGGGGCTTCCAGATAAAGCTCGCTGACCCAGTGATAGGCCGCCGCGGCGGTACGTCGCCCCTGGCGAACCGCCAGATCGAACAGGCTGGTGCCGGTGGAACGGCGCACCACCTGGTTATGCACCACACCGGAGTCCACCGGGCGGTCCCCCGTCAGCAGGCACTCATAGAGCGGACGCGACATGGCGGGCAGCTCACAATCCAGCGTGTGATAGCTGCCACGGCCCGCCTCACACAGCGCATGCAGGTGGCCCATGGCGTGCTGGCCCACGGCATGGTTGAGGCCATCAAGCACCACGAGGATGACGCGATGAGACATGCAAACCTCCTTGCCGCCTCGCAGGGAGGCGGCAATCAGTCGGGAAGCGGAAGGGTTACTGCTGGTGAATCAGTACCTGGGACTGCCACTGGCGCGGCAGCTGGCGGGCACTCTGTTCCCAGGCGTCGAAGTCTTCCACCGGCCGGGCATTGGCGTATTGCTCGTTGGGCAGCAGCTTGGCGGCGATCTCCTCGGGGAGGGTCAGGTGCGGGGCACGAATCGGCCGGGCATAGCCTTCCGCCAGGTTGAACTGGCCCTTATCGGAAAGGATGAACTCGCGGGCCAGCTTGGCGGCATTGGGGTGCTTAGCATGCTTGTTGATGATGGTGGCGTAGCCGGAGGTGACCGAGGCATCGGAGGGGATCACCACCTCGAAGGCGTCACGATCGATCTGGTCGCGATAGTTAAGGGCGTTGAAGTCCCACAGCAGCGCCACCTCGACCTCGCCTTTCTCGAGGTTGGCGATGCTGGGGTTCGCTAGAGTCAGGCGCCCCTGGCGAGCCAGCTCGGCAAACAGCTCCAGCCCCGGGGCCAGGTCGCTTTCATCCCCACCATTGGCAAAGGCAGCCGCCAGCACGGCGCTGTTGGCCTGAGCTGCCTGGCCTACGGCACCCACAGCCACCTTGTAGTCACCCTCGGTCAGGTCGGAGAAGCTGCGCGGCCGCTCCGCTTCCGGCACCAGCTTCGTATTTGTCATAAAGGCAATGGTACCGGTATAACCGAGTACCCAGTGGCCCTCGTCATCCTTGGCCCAATCCGGAATCTCATCCCAGGTGGTCGGCTTGTAGGGCTGGGTAACCCCTTCCGCCAGAGCGATCGGGCCGAAGCTGATGCCCACGTCACCGATATCCGCCGTCGCATTCTTCCCCTCCGCCTTGAACTTGGCGATCTCCTCGGCGGAACTCATGTCCGTATCCATGTGCTCCAGGCCGTACTGCTCCTTGAGGTCCGCCCAGGTGTCCTTCCAGTTGGCCCAGGAGTCCGGCATGCCGACGCTGTCGACACGGCCCTCCTCCTGAGCGGCAGCGATCAGATCAGACAAGTCGGTAGAGGCCTGCGCCTGGCCGGCAAACAGCGTGGTGCTCAGGGCAGCGGTCAGAGTGAGGCGAAGCAGCGTCGAGCGGGTCGGATTCACGGTGTGGCTCCATGCGAGTGGTCAGGGTGAAACCGCCATCTGGTCTAGTTCAGAAGCGGCTGACAGGAGGCACACTAGGCCGACAAGGTGACAGTGGCGTGTCGGTAACATGGCAAATGGATTGCCTGCCGCCGTTCTCGAAAAACATTGGCATCATTGGTATTCCATGGAACTGCTGTCATCGGGACGACATGGAAGTTTCGCTAGGCTGACACGCAGTATGCCGTTTACAACGGAACGACAACTGAACTAGACCAGAAACGAGCCACCCTTGACCAACACGCCGCCCACCCCGATTCCCTCCTCCAGCCACCGCCCGGTCAGCCTGACGCCACCGGCGAGCCGGCTGCGTCATGCGCTGCTCGAGATGCTGGCCGACGAGGCCGTCGGTCACGGAGCGCGGCTCCCCTCGGAGCGGCAGATGATGGCGAGCCTCGGCACAACCCGCATCACCCTGCGTGAAGCGCTAATGCAGTTGGAAGCCGAGGGACGCATCTATAGAGAGAACCGCCGTGGCTGGTTCGTCTCGCCACCACGCCTGCACTATGACCTACTCGCCTGCCTGCCTTTCCGGGAAATGGTGGAGTCTCAGCAGCGCAAGGCGGACACTCGCCTGGTGGAGGCAAGACGCTTACCTGCTCCCCCCCGGGTCGCCGCCCGCCTGGGGATCAGGGAGGGCACGCCGGTCTACCGTATCGCCAGGGCCCGCCGCGTCGATGGTCGGCCCGTGCTGTACGTGGAGCACCATCTGCGCACGGACTGTTTCCCGGGGATTCTCGAACACGACCTCGAGACCCACTCGCTTACTGAGCTCTATCGCAGTCACTACGGCATGCGCGTCAGTCGAGTCAGCTTCGAGCTCTGCTCCACGGTGCTGGATGACCGCGCCGCAGAAGCGCTGCGCGCCGCCGCAGGCGGGCCCGCCCAGCGCGTGACGCGCGTCAACTTTGACCAGAACGGGCGGGCCATCGATTGTGATGATGAGCTCTGGCGGCACGATGCCATCGAGCTCAGGCTATCGGCAGCCCCGCAGAATGGTGGTTAACAGCCGCGCTTTTCCGTTTCAGCGGGGCGGGTCCCATCAGCCAGCCGCCTGAATCTCCGGTTGGTTTCACTGAACCCTTTCAGGGCAAGCCCCTTCCCCTTGAGCCCCCTTCCCTTCCACCCTTTGGGCTTCTCACCCTTTGCCCTCGCACCTTTGGAGCTCCGCCCGGTGGAGGCTCGCCCTGCAAGCGTCTATGCTAAAAGGCTGATGTACCCAGGGAGGGACGCCCATGGCGCTGAAATCACTTCTCAGCCGAGCCGCTAGCGCTGCCCGCCAGGCGGCTCGGAAGGCTCTCGATGGTGGACGGCAGGACGGCTGGTCCGACGGCTGGCACACCCAGGCGAGCACGACTGAGTCGCTGCGCGCGCTGCGTGACTCCGCCGCTGGCGTGGCCAAGGCCACCGCCCAAACGGCCACCACCCAGGAGGGGTGGCGGCGCATCGCTCGCGGAACCGGCAAGGTGGCCGGAGGAGCGGCAGTGGTGGCTGGGGGTGTGGCTCAGGGCATCATGAGCTCTGCTTCAGAGACAGAGGGCTCCAGTATCAACGACCCATGGAATGCAGATACTAGCGATCCCCGCACCAACCGCAGCATTGGGCTTTACTTCGACCACACTGGCGCGCCAATCGATAGTCTCGGCAACCCACTCTATGAAGACTAAGAACTACGTTCCTGCTTTGCCTATCGCAACTTCCCGCCAGAGGCAGTTGACTGAGCCTGGCTGCCTCCCTTCTGGCCAGCACCTTGAGAGGGTGCTGTGGATTGAGTAACGCTCCGGCCCAAGGAGTCACCCACCCTCATTCCTGCCCATCCCAGCACCGCCACCCAGATCGTCGGCAGCACCAGAAACATCATCCCCTCCACGAACTGCAGCACCATGCGGTCGTAGAGGTTGTTGGCGGCGGAGAGCCAGCTCAGCTTGGCGGCGTCGCTGCGGTAGAGCAGA
>WPCG01159445.1_pt1 | contig 45059 bp, 41 predicted proteins | sample 5403311 | NCBI WGS metagenome assembly WPCG01 (sample SAMN12869467, study PRJNA574797) | sludge metagenome | isolation source: wastewater treatment of Control | place: China:Beijing | collected 2019-05-17
AGGGGCTGAAACCGGTTCAAGCGCTGGTTAAACTGGCGCGCAAGCTGGCACGTATTGCCTTTGCGCTGATGCAGAACCAGACAACCTACCAGCCAAAAACAGCAGAATAAGGGGTTGCCTGGAACCATAGAATCTCCCACAAAAAACCCAGACCTCCCACTCCTGCGGGAGGTCCGTCGGATCGCCGCACCGCTCGGGCTGATGGCGTCCGCAGGGCGCCTGCTCAATTCACATAACGCCCCTCGCTCTTCAGGCGAACACGGAAAGCTGCTCCACCCAGCGGCGAGTCCGTCAGGCTCAGCTCGCCGCCGTAGCTCTCGATGATGTCCTTGACCACCGACAGGCCTATACCTTGCCCCGGATGCGTGGTATCCAGTCGTTCGCCACGCCCGATGATGCGCTGGCGCTGGCTTTCCGGTACGCCCGGACCATCATCCTCGACCAACAGGTCGCACACCCCGCCCGCCAGCGTGGCGCTGACGCGGATGCGCGAAACACAGAGTCGATAGGCATTTTCCAGCAGATTGCCGAGCAGTTCGAGCAAGGCGCCCTCCTCCATCGGCACGCGCATCCCCTGCTCGATATCGCATTGCAGATGAATAGACTTGTCCCGATAGACCTTGCTCAGCGCCTCGCTGAGCCTGGCCACCAAAGGTGCCAGCTCCGCACTGTGCTGTACCAAGCCACTGCGACGCAGGCTGGCACGCTGCAACTGATAGTCGATCTGCTGGCTCATGCGCTCGACCTGGTCCTGCAGGACCCGTGACTGTTCCTGCTGCTGCGGCTGTTGGCGGATGTTCTCCGCCACCGTCTGCAGCACCGCCAGCGGGGTCTTGAGGCTGTGCGCCAGGTCCGCCAGCGAGTCGCGGTAGCGCGCCCGCTGCAACCGCTCTCCGTCGAGCAGACGGTTCAGCGAACGGGTCAGGCGGGCCAGCTCGCTGGGATGCAGATCGCTCAGCGAATCACGGGTGCCGGCTTCGATCTCGCTGAGTTCGCGACGCACCCCCTTGAGCGAATGCAGACTCCAGGTCAACCCCAGCCACAACAGCAGCAACAGCAGCAGCAGACCACCGCCCAGCCACAGCCGCAGCTTGTACCGGAAGTCCTGTTGCAGGGGCGCGAATTCGCTGCTCGGCAGCATGGTGACAAAGCTCAGCGGCAGCTCGTCGTCACCGGCCAGATGCACCTCCACGTCGTAGACGTAGTACTCCTTCTGGTTCAGGTCACGAATACGCAGGAAGTCGATACGCCCACCGCTGAAATGCGGCATGTAGTTCAGTTGCTCGTCTTCGGTGGAGCGCGAATGCCAGATCAGGTTGCCTTCGCGGTCATGCACATAGCCCAGCAGCTTGGCCTCGGGCAGGTTGAATTCCTCGTCCGGCATCAGCTCGGGCATGCGCAGTTGGCCATCGACCACCCGGGCGGCACTCACCAGGGTCGAGGCATCGGCGGCCAGGCGCTGCTGGATGATCTGCTCCATGGCCTGGTCGAATACGCTCTGCAGCGCCGGCAACAACGCCAGCATGAACAGCATGACGAAGCCGGCGATACTGAAGACCAGTCGCGAGCGCAGTGAACGGATCATTGGCAGTGCCCGGTGAACAGGTAGCCCTGGCCACGTACGGTGTCGATCAGCCGTGGCTCTCCTGCCGCCTCCAGCTTACGCCGCAGCCGCCCGACCAGTACCTCGATGACGTTCGGATCACGCTCCTCATCGTCCGGATACAATTGCTCGATCAGACGCTCCTTGGCCACCACCTGCTGGTGGTGACGCATCAGGTATTCGAGAATCCGATACTCGAAGGCGGTCAGTGGCACCGGCTGGCCGGCCACGCTGGCCTGCTTGCGATTCAGATCCAGCACCAGGTTGGCGGCGTGGATCTGCGCCTGGACAAAGCCCGAGGAGCGGCGCACCAGGGCATTGAGACGCGCCTCCAGCTCCTCGAACTGGAACGGCTTGACCACATAGTCGTCGGCACCGGAGGTCAGCCCCTCGACCTTGTCCTGCCAGTTACCCCGCGCGGTGAGGATCAGGATCGGAAAGGTCCGCCCCATGCTGCGCAGTTGCCGGATCAGGTCCAGCCCGCCCATACCGGGCAGGCCGAGGTCGATGATGGCAATGTCATGATTGAAATGCTGGGCCTGGAACAGCCCGTCCTCGGCACTCCCCACCGCATCGACGACATGCCCGCTCTCGCCGAAACGGGTGGACAGGTGGTGACGCAACAGCGCCTCGTCTTCGACCAACAGCAGCTTCATGCCATCCTCCGATACATCAGGGTTCCGTCATCGCTCGCCTTTTCGCCAGCGCAACGCACACGAACCCGCCCGGCACAGGCCGGGCGGGTCGAAGCGCCTCGGACATCAGAAGTGGTAGTTTAAACCGAGATAGGCCTGGTCCGAGCTTTTCAGATCGAATGAGCCACCGACGCTGCGATCCCGGGCGTTCAGCGTGGCATCGGCACTGGTACGCAGGTAGCGATAGCCGGCTTCCACCGAGGCATTGGGGCTCAGACGCAGCAGCGCACCGGCCTGCAAACCACCGGCGACACCCAGGTCGCTGTCACGGTGATAACCGGGGGAGTCCTGCTCCAGCTTGACCAGACCGGCGGTGACACCACCGAACAGATTGACATTCTCTGCTACCGGCAGGAACAGGTCGTAGCTGCCGAGCAGGTTCTGCTGACGCATCTTGTAGTTGCTGGAATAGGTATCGGATACATATTCATAGGTCATGTACATGCGTCCGGTATCATCCTGCACACCACCACGTACACCCCAGGTGCCGGAGTTGTTGATGGTATCGTCCAGACGACGGGTCTCCGGACTGCTTTTCAGCCCACTGGAGCGATCGACATTATTGCTGGTTTCACCCCAGGTCAGGCCGACGAAGCTTTCCTGGGCCAGAGTCGGCAGACTGACGAAGGCCAGGCTGGTGCTGACGGCGAGTAGTTTCAGAGTGGTTTTCATTGCTTGCGTCTCCTTGATGACAACGGGGACAGCATGCCAAACAGCAGCTGAACGCCACCTGAACCCCTGCTGAACCTGGGCTGAACGAAAGTGGAAATAACGACAGGAGCCTGTCGTCGAGCAGGCGCGCGATAACGCTAGAGGGAAGGAATGGTTCGCCGGAAAGGCAAGAACGGCGTGACGGGAGCTGGCCCGCCACGCCGGCACATCAGAACAGCACGCGGCAGCGGATGGTGCCGTTGACCTCGTTCAGCTTCTTCAGCGCCAGGTCGGAATAGGCGGCGTCGACGTCGATCACCACATAGCCGACCTTCTCGTTGGTCTGCAGATACTGGCCGGAGATGTTGATGCCATTGCTGGCGAACACCTGGTTGATCTCGCTCATCACACCGGGAACGTTCTGGTGGATGTGCAGCAGACGATGCTTGCCGGGATGCGACGGCAGTGCCACCTCGGGGAAGTTGACCGAGGTGATGGAGGTGCCGTTGTCGCTGTAGCGCACCAGCTTCTCGGCCACTTCCAGACCGATATTGGCCTGGGCTTCCATGGTCGAGCCGCCGATATGCGGGGTCAGCAGGCAGTTGTCGAACTCGCGCAGCGGCGAGACGAACTCGTCATTGTTGGAGCGCGGCTCGACCGGGAACACGTCGATCGCCGCGCCGTTCAGGTGCTTGTCAGCCAGCGCAGCGGCCAGCGCGTCGATATCAACCACGGTACCGCGCGCCGCATTGATCAGGATGCCGCCCGGCTTCATGGCGCGGATTTCCTTCTCACCGATCATCCACTTGGTGGCAGCGGTTTCCGGCACGTGCAGGGTGACGATATCGGCCATGCCCAGCAACTCGGTCAGCGAGCCGACCTGCTGTGCGTTGCCCAGCGGCAGCTTGGTCACCACGTCATAGAAGTACACCTGCATGCCGAGGTTTTCCGCCAGCACCGACAACTGGGTGCCGATGGAGCCGTAACCGATGATGCCCAGCTTCTTGCCCCGGATCTCGAAGGAATTGGTGGCGCTCTTCAGCCAGCCACCACGGTGGGCAACCGCGTTCTTCTCCGGAATGCCACGCAGCAGCAGGATGGCCTCGGCCAGTACCAGCTCGGCGACCGAACGGGTGTTGGAATACGGCGCGTTGAACACGGCGATACCCATTTCCCGCGCCGTTTCCAGGTCGACCTGGTTGGTACCGATACAGAAGCAACCGACAGCCACCAGCTTGTGCGCATGCGCCAGGACATCCGCGGTCAGCTGCGTGCGGGAGCGAACGCCAATGAAATGGGCATCGGCAATCGCTTCCTTGAGCTGGTCTTCGGGGAGGGAGCCGGTGTGATAATCGATATTGGTGTAACCGGCTGCCGTAAGCGTGTCAACGGCAGTCTGGTGCACACCCTCGAGGAGCAGAAACTTGATCTTGCTTTTGTCCAGCGAGGTTTTAGCCATGTGTCAGTTACCCGTAATGCTGATGTATGATGGTCCGTCAGGTATTTCGGCGTTTTCTCAGTCGGAGACCTGTTTCGGAAGCCGCATATGCTAGCATAATCTCCCTTTTTCAGATGCCTGGCGCAGCATGAAATCTGTGCAGGTATCACATGAATTCTGTTTGAGAGCCGCCATGACCCCAGAAGCCATAATCGAAACCCTGAAAACGCTGGTCGACGCCGACAAGGTACGCACCGATAGCGAGTCATTGAGCACCTGGGGACGGGACTGGACCAAGCAGTTCGAGCCGGCTCCGCTGGCCATCGTGTTTCCCAAGAGCATCGAGCAGGTGCAGGCGGTGGTGCGCTTCGCCAATCAGCACAAGCTGGCACTGACGCCCTCGGGCGGGCGCACTGGCCTGTCCGCCGCAGCAGTGGCGGCCAATGGCGAGATCGTGGTGTCGTTCGACTACATGAACCGGATTCTCGACTTCAACCCCTTCGATCGCACCGTGACCTGCCAGCCAGGCGTGGTCACCGCCCAGCTGCAGCAGTACGCCGAGGAACAGGGGCTGTACTACCCGGTGGACTTCGCCTCCGCCGGTTCCAGTCAGATCGGCGGCAACATCGGCACCAATGCCGGTGGCATCAAGGTGATTCGCTACGGCATGACGCGCAACTGGGTAGCCGGCCTGAAGGTAGTGACCGGCAGTGGCGAGCTGCTGGAGCTGAACAAGGGCCTGGTCAAGAACGCCACCGGCTATGACCTGCGCCAACTGTTCATCGGCGCCGAAGGCACCCTGGGCTTCGTGGTCGAGGCGACCATGCGCCTGGAGCGCGCACCGAAGAACCTCACCGCCATGGTACTGGGCACTCCGGACTTCGATTCGATCATGCCGGTGCTGCATGCCTTCCAGGGCAAGCTGGACCTGACCGCTTTCGAATTCTTCTCCGACAAGGCCATGGCCAAGATCATGGCGCGCGGCGACGTACCCGCCCCGTTCGACACCGACTGCCCGTTCTATGCCCTGCTGGAGTTCGAGGCGGTCAGCGAGGATATCGCCAACCAGGCGCTGGAAACCTTCGAACACTGCGTGGAGCAGGGCTGGGTACTGGACGGCGTGATGAGCCAGAGCGAACAGCAGTTGCAGAACCTGTGGAAGCTGCGCGAGTTCATCTCCGAGACCATCTCCCACTGGACCCCGTACAAGAACGACATCTCGGTCACCATCAGCCAGGTGCCGGCGTTCCTGCGGGATATCGATGCGATCGTCGGCGAGCACTACCCTGATTTCGAGATCGTCTGGTTCGGCCATATCGGCGACGGCAACCTGCACCTGAACATCCTCAAGCCCGACGCCATGCCCAAGGAAGAGTTCTTCGCCAAGTGCGCCAGCGTCAACCAGTGGGTATTCGATATAGTGCAGCGCTACAACGGCTCGATCTCCGCCGAGCATGGCGTCGGCATGACCAAGCGCGACTACTTGGGCTACAGCCGCAGCGCCGAGGAAATCGCCGTGATGCAGGCGGTCAAGGCAGTATTCGACCCCAACGGCATCATGAACCCGGGCAAGATCTTCTCGGCCTGAAGGCAAGCCTGCGTGGCGCTGCAGGAGCGGCGCCTCGCCGCGATGGCGTCTGCAGAACGACGCCAGGCTTTGACTGACTCTACCTGCGAGGCAACCATGACCTACCAGCATCAGTACCTCGACGGCGCCACCCCTTCCCTGCCCATGGGCAAGGTCGTCTGCGTGGGCCGCAACTATGCCGAGCACGCCCGCGAGCTGAACAATCCGGTGCCCAGCGAACCCCTGCTGTTCATCAAGCCGGCCACTGCCGTGGTACCGTTGGCCGGCGGCTTCCACCTGCCCAGCGGGCGCGGCGCGGTACATTACGAAACGGAGGTCGCCCTGTTGATCGGCGCTCCGCTGTCGGGCATCGTCAGCGCGGCGGACGCCGCAGCCGCCATTGCCGGCGTTGGCCTGGCCCTGGACCTGACCCTGCGTGAGCTGCAGGAGCAGCTCAAGACCAAGGGTCACCCCTGGGAACGCGCCAAGGCCTTCGACGCGGCCTGCCCGCTCTCGCGCTTCGTCCGCCCCGAGCAGGCACCGGCGCTGAACGCCATCCCGCTGCAGCTGAGAATCAACGGCGAGCTGCGCCAGGACGGCAACAGTGCCGACATGATCACCCCGATCATCGCCCTGTTGCAGCATATCGCCGGGGTCTTCAGCCTGCTTCCGGGTGATGTGGTGATCACCGGCACTCCGGCCGGCGTCGGCGTATTGAACCCCGGTGACCAGCTGGAGCTGGCCATCCCCGGCGTCCTGCAGCAGTCCACCGAGGTGCTCGCCTGAACGCCGTACACGACGGCGCCACGCCGTACCAGCCTGGCAGCACAAGGAAACAAGGAGAGCATCATTTGAAACGTTATCTGCTGCCGGCAGCCCTGGTGGTGCTGTTCGCCGGCGCAGCCCTGCACTATCTGCACCTGGACGTTCTGCTGTGGCAGAACTGGAAGCTGAACCGCCAACCGATGCCCGAGCAGGCCTTCAACCTGGGCCGCTACCGGGTCGATATCGAAGCCCTGCCGATCCTCGAACTGGATGATGACCTGTCGGCGCTGACCTACAACAGCGACAGTGACACCCTGTTCGGCCTGCTCAATGGCGAGCCTCTGATCGTCGAACTGGACCTCGACGGCAGGCTGCTGCGGCGTATCCGGGTCGAGGGCGTATCGGATATGGAAGGACTGACCCATATCGACGGCAATCGCTATGTGATCGCCGAGGAGCACCGGAACCGGCTGCTGCAGATCGAGATCCCCGCGGATGCGGTCGAGTTGGATGTCAGCGGCGCACCTAGCCTGACCATCGCTCTCGGCGACAGCAACAACAAGGGCCTGGAAGGTTTGTCCTGGGATGAAGAACAACAGCGCCTGCTGGTGGTCAAGGAACGCGACCCAATGCAGGTATGGGTAGTCACCGGCTTCGCCAACCAGACCACCGGCCCCTCGGCAATCACCATCAGTCTGGAACCGACCCTGTCGCCAGACCAGCTGTTCATGCGTGACCTGTCCTCCCTCACCCTGGACAGCCGGACCCGGCACCTGCTTCTGCTCAGCGACGAATCGCACATGGTGGTGGAATACGCTGCCGATGGCACGCCGCTGAGCCTGCTGGGGCTGTGGCGTGGCATGAGTGGGCTGCGCAACACCATACCCCAGGCCGAGGGGCTGGCCATCGACAGCCAGCGGCGGGTGTATGTGGTCAGCGAGCCGAACCTGTTCTACCGCTTCGTTCCAGCGGACGAATAGACCCTAGCCGGACAGCAGCCGGGCCAGCAAGGCCAGCTCGTTCTCGTTGAAGACCTGGACGCCGTGGCGGCGCAACGCCGCCGCGGTAACCCCCTCACCGGCAACGCTGGTGCCGCTGAAACTGCCATCGTAGGTTTCATGATTGCCGCAGGATGGGCTGCGCGCCTTGAGCACGGCATAACGGATTCCATGCCGGGCAGCCAACTGCACGGCAGCATCGGCGCCGGCGACAAAGGCCGCGCTGACGTCACGCCCAGCGATATCCAGCACCGGCACGCGCCCGTCCAGTACCTCACTCCCCTGCCCACCGGGGATTTCCGCCGGCGGCCGGGGCGTGGGCAAGCCGCCGCTGACTTCCGGGCACAGCGCAACGATACGGCCCTGCGCCTGCCAGCGCTGCAACAGGTCGTCGGGATCGAAGGCGCCACCGTCATAACGGACCGGGTGGCCCAGCAGGCAGCGACTGACGAGAATCTTCTGCATGATGTTCTCAGAGCAGCAGGGGGTTGTCCGGGCGGCGGCGGAACCAGCCCACCAGGCTGGCACGCTCACGCTGCGCCTGCAGGACCTCGTGGGGCACACTGTCGCTCATGAACACCGCCAGGGTGCCAGCGCGCGGCGGCACGTCCATACAACCCTCCGGCAGGTAAAGGCGCAACTCCCCTCCATCGCCCGGCTGCCACTGGCTATTGAGGTAGAGCACCACCGAGACGGTACGCAGCGGGTTGTCCTTGAACCTGTCCACGTGCCGCTGGTAGCCGGCGCCGGGTGGGTACAGCGCGTAATGGGTTTCGAAGCTGTCCAGCCCGAGGAACAGCGTCCGGTTGAGGGTTTCGCGCAGCCGGTCCATGGCCTCGATATAGGCGTCGCTGGCGGCACAGGGCGGGCAGTCGTCCAGCCAGCGGATATGGTCCCCGCGCACCTGCGGCAACACCAGTTGCTCACCGGCGCGACCAACCGCGGCCGGTTTCAGCGCATCGGCGTCCCACAGCGAACGGCAGTTGCGCTCCAGCTCGCCGAGTAGCTCGGCGGGCAAGGCGCTTTCGGTTATCGACCAACCGTGCAGGGCCAGGCTGTCAGCCACACGGACCAGACGGTCTACCGCAGCGGCAGGGAACTCGGGCATCATCGTCATACTCAAATCGGAATGGCAGCTCAGCCTTGTCACGGGCGTGACAAGGCAGGTAAGACCCGGTACATCGGGGCGTGACATAGTGTAAAACGATTGCCGGAAGCTGCCGATATTTTTCTGACCCTACCCCCCTTGCGAGGCTCCATGCACCCTACCCCCCTGCGTTTCGTCGTATTACTGATCGCTGGCCTGTTCTTCAGCCTGCAGGCCGCCGCCAGCCCTGCCCAACTGTACCAGGCCAGCGGCATGGCCCAGCACCAGGAGCACTTCCAGGCGGCGCTGTCCAGCGCGCAACAGCGCTACAGCCAGCAACTGCCGCCGGCGCTGCAGGAAACCCTGATCCGCAACAGCAACCAGCGTTTCGAACAGCAGGGCATGCATGACCGGGCCCAGGCGCGGCTGGCGTTGACGCTGGATGCGGCGGATATCCAGCAGGCGTTAACCTTCTTCAATAGTCCGCTGGGGACCAAGATAGTTGCAGTGGAAACCCAGGCCAGCTCCCCGGCCTCGGTTGCCAGCATGCAGCGTGGCCTGCCGGTACAGGAGCTCAGCGCCGAACGCCGCGCGCTGATCGAGCGACTGGCGACGCAGCTGCCGGCCCTGGAGCTGGGTGTGGAAGTGTCCACCGCGCTGACCGGGCTGGCGGCGCAGAGTGCCAACGACCTGCTCGGCGGACTGATGAACATCCCCCAGCAGGCCGGCAGCGGCGGACGTGAACGCCTGCGCCAGCAGATGCGCCCCAACTTGCCCAATACCCTGGCCTATATCTATCGTGATCTGGACGATGACCAGTTGACGCGTTTCGCCGAATGGAGTGAGTCATCGGCTGGCCAGGCATTCTACCGGGCAACCGAACAGGCCGTACGGGATGCGCTGAATCCCTGATTGGTATTGTTTGTCGAGAGCCTGCAAGGAACAGGTTGGCCGGCAGGGCCGTGCCGACACGCCGTGAACCCATCCCTGGGGGCTCGCGGTTGCCATCCCTGGCAACCGACGGTCGGCCCAACCCTGCCGGCCAATCTGTTCCGCGACCTTTCATGCTGCTGATGATTTTCAAACCCTCAGCCACACCAATACTGGCACCTTTGCGCCGGGAGCAGCCTACCTGCGACCGTTTGATGCCAGGGATGGCATCAACGAGCCTACAGGGATGTATTCACGGCGTGTCGCAGGTAGGCTGCTCCCGGCGCAAAGGAGACTAGGAACATGAAACAGACTATGTGAGCGCCCCGCCTGAAATGACGAGGCGGTAACCGCCAACTTCAGACTAATAACCCAACCGGTCACCCAACCAGTCGAGGTACTGCTGCCGCAACCCGGCCTGTTCATTGGCCAGGTGGTGGCGTGCTTCGGGCAGGTAGAACAGCTCCGGCCCATCGAATTTTTCCTGCAGCACCTTGATATTGTGCTGCCAATCCACCGTTCCATCGGCCTGCCCCTGCACAATGAGGGGCTTGTGTTCGCTCGGCAGCGCGGTCTCGATGCGGGGAATCCACTTGTCCAGCGCCTGCACCCAGGCCACCGGCAACACCTGCGGCTGCAACGGGTCATGCTGGCGAATGAATTCGAGAAAATCGACATCCGTGGAATTGTCGGTGAAGCGCCGGCCCAGCTGCTGGATGAAACCACCGAGCAACTTGAGACTGAATTGGGAAACGCCCCACTGCTTCGGTCGTACCAGAGGCGCCATGAGGATCGTCTGCCCCGCCTGCTCTGGCAGCGGACCGTGCAGCAGCCGGTCGATCATGATGGCGCCACCGGTGCTCTGGCCGAGGAAATGCCAGGGCGCCGGCAGCTTCCACTGGCGAGCCTGCTCGAATACCCCGTCGAGCACCTGCTGGTAACGCAGGAAACAATCGATGCTGGCACGCTCACCGCTGGACAGACCATGTCCAGGCAGGTCGAAGGCCAGTACCGCCAGCCGATGACCCAGCGCCCAGCGGATCAGATGGCGATACAGTCCCATGTGATCATAGTAGCCATGCAGGATCACCAGGGTGCCGCGCGGTGCCGAGGGACGCCAGACCTGCACCGCGAGGTCGAAACCATCCACCGCGATATGCCCCAGATGCTGGTCGACCTCGGCACTGAAGTCGATGCCGTAATAGGCGGCATAGCGCCTGGCTGCCGGATTGAACGGCTGCCCCGGCTCCAGGCCGGGCAATTGTTCCACCAGTGAATCTAGAAACCTCTGGTCCATTAACATCCCGGTGTGCCTTGGGGCCGCAGACGGGGAAAAGTCTGCCGCTTTGATCTGAAATCGGAACAATTCCATGTTTTGAACATGCTTTGCAAGTGATCATCGTGTAACATGCTGCGTCTCCAAATGCCACGTCCTTATGCGCCTGGCGCAGTTCTCATTAGAGTGAGGGGTTTTCATGAGCGAACGCATCCAAGTCGGTGATCTCCAGGTTGCCAAGGTTCTTTACGATTTCATCAATGAGCAGGCCATCCCCGGCACCGGCGTGCAAACCGACGCCTTCTGGTCCGGCGTGGATGCGCTGATCCATGACCTGGCTCCGAAGAACCGTACCCTGCTGAACAAACGTGACGAACTGCAAGCCCAGATCGACACCTGGCATCAACAGCGTGCCGGCCAGCCCCACGATGCTGCCGCCTACAAGAGCTTCCTCCAGGAAATCGGCTATCTGCTGCCTGAACCGGCCGACTTCAAGGTTACCACCGCCAACGTCGATGAAGAGATCGCCACCATGGCCGGTCCACAGCTGGTGGTACCGATCATGAACGCCCGCTTCGCCCTGAACGCAGCCAATGCCCGCTGGGGCTCGCTGTATGACGCCCTGTATGGCACCGACGCCATCAGCGAGGCGGACGGCGCCGTAAAAGGCCCGGGCTACAACCAGATCCGTGGCGACAAGGTCATTGCCTTTGCCCGCGCATTCCTTGATGAGGCAGCACCGCTGGCCAAAGGTTCCCACAGCGATGCTACCGCCTACAGCGTTGCCAATGGCCAACTGGCCGTTGCGCTCAAGGATGGCAGCCAGACCGGCCTGCAGGATGCCTCCCGCTTCGTTGGTTACCAGGGCGATGCCGCAGAGCCCAAGGCCGTATTGCTGAAGAACAACGGCCTGCACTTCGAGATCCAGATCGACCGCTCCAGCCCCATCGGCCAGACCGACGCCGCTGGCGTCAAGGACGTCCTGATGGAAGCGGCCCTCACCACCATCATGGACTGTGAGGACTCGGTCGCCGCCGTCGATGCCGAGGACAAGGTACTGGCCTACAAGAACTGGCTGGGCCTGATGAAAGGCGACCTGGTCGAGGCGGTATCCAAGGACGGCAGCACCTTCACCCGTGCCATGAACCCGGACCGCAGCTATACCGGCGCCGATGGTTCCGAACTGACCCTGCATGGCCGCTCCATGCTGTTCGTGCGCAACGTCGGTCATCTGATGACCAATGACGCAGTACTGGACAAGGACGGCAACGAGGTGCCCGAAGGTATTCTCGACGGCCTGATCACCAGCCTGGGCGCCATGCACAACCTCAACGGCAACACCAGCCGCAAGAACACCCGCGCCGGCTCGGTGTACATCGTCAAGCCGAAAATGCACGGTCCCGAAGAAGTGGCCTTCGCCAACGAGCTGTTCAACCGTATCGAAGACGTGCTGGGCCTTGCGCGCAACACTCTGAAGGTCGGCATCATGGACGAGGAGCGCCGCACCACCGTCAACCTGAAAGCCTGCATCCAGGCGGCCAGCGAGCGCGTGGTATTCATCAACACCGGCTTCCTCGACCGTACCGGTGACGAGATCCACACCTCTATGGAAGCCGGCCCGGTGGTACGCAAGGCCGCCATGAAGGCCGAGAAATGGATCGGCGCCTATGAAAACTGGAACGTCGACCATGGCCTGGCCTGCGGCCTGTCCGGTCGCGCGCAGATCGGCAAGGGCATGTGGGCCATGCCCGACCTGATGGCCGACATGCTGGAGCAGAAGATCGGTCATCCGATGGCCGGTGCCAATACCGCCTGGGTCCCGTCGCCCACTGCCGCTACCCTGCATGCCCTGCACTACCACAAGGTCAACGTGTTCGAGCGCCAGCAGGAACTGGCCAAGCGCACCTTCGCCTCGGTGGATGACATCCTGACCATCCCGCTGGCCAAGGACACCAACTGGAGCGCGGAAGAGAAGCAGAACGAGATCGACAACAACGTCCAGGGCATCCTCGGCTACGTGGTGCGCTGGATCGACCAGGGTGTCGGCTGCTCCAAGGTGCCGGACATCAACGACGTCGGCCTGATGGAAGACCGCGCGACCCTGCGCATCTCCAGCCAGCTGCTGGCCAACTGGCTGCGCCACGACATCATCACCCGGGAACAGGTGATCGAAAGCATGCAGCGCATGGCCGCGGTGGTCGACCGGCAGAACGCCGGCGATCCGGCGTACCGTCCGATGGCGCCGAACTTCGATGACAGCGTTGCCTTCCAGGCCTCGCTGGAACTGATCCTCGAAGGCACCAAGCAGCCCAACGGCTACACCGAGCCGGTCCTGCACCGTCGCCGCCGCGAGTACAAGGCCAAGTACGGCCGCTGATACCCGCTGCACCACCAGAACCCCGGCCCAGGCCGGGGTTCTGCGTATCAGGCCCTGGCAAAGCAGGTGGAACGTGTTACCGCCGGCCCGGTCAGACTGGCTATGGACATCGACAACCTGATCGACCTGTTGCAATGGCCAGCCATGCTGGTCACCCTGATCGCCGCCTGGCTGGTCGGCTCGCGCACCCGCGCCAAACGCTGCGCCGGCTTCATCTGCTTCATCCTGAGCAATATTCTGTGGGTGATCTGGGGTTGGCACTCGCATGCCTGGGCGCTGATCGTGCTGCAGCTGGGTCTGTTTCTGATGAACCTGCGCGGTACCCGCAAGAATGCCCTGCCAGCGAACAACTGAATTCGCCGATCGGTACCGGAGAACGGGCATCACCGCTGATGCCCGTTGGTAACCCTCCCTTGACGGCCTCAGTCCTCGACGGCTGCTGCCGGCGCATAGTCCTTGAACTGTACCGACAGAGAGCGCACCTTGTCCGACGGCCAGTTCGGCACGTTGATGACCTGATCGGCCCCGCCACCACGCGGCGTCAACCGGATCTCGATGGTCTGGCTGGCCTGCGGTGAGGCAGCCAGGAACAGGTCCAGGCCGGACATGAAGGGAAACCTGTGGAAAACCGGGTCCGCAACGGCCAGGTTGCTGCGCTGGTCACTATCACGGTCATGCAGGAACAGGCTGCTCAGGCGCTGCAGCAGCGGTGCCGTGAGCTCTGTCACCACCTCCACCTCGTTCACCGTCAAACGATCGTTGTTGTCGCCCTGATCTCCCCACAGCTCCTTGTCACGCCCGATGATGATATTGGTATGCGCGGCGCTGCGATGCAGGTACTGACCGACCCCGGTCCCCGGCAACGAGGTATTCAGGCGCACCAGGAAGCTGTCCTGTCCATAGCCTTCGCGGTAGAAGTGCTGGTCATTACCCGGTTCCGGATACAGCAAGGCGTATTCATAGGTAGCATCCCGCTCGATGCGCACCGGTCCCCAGTCGCCGCTGGCGCCGATCTGCTGGCGGTACAACGGCACATCGCTGAGCCGCAGGCCGGTGTTCGGGTCAGTCTGGTAGATTTCCAGGGTAGTGCCGTCGGCGCCGATATTCTCCGGGAAGATATGGGTCTTGCCGGCGATCCACACCTGCTCGCCTGCGGCTTGCGGGATGCTGCTGCGCTGGGGCGCCTCGCCATTGAAGAAGCGATACATCCGCTCGAAGGACTCTGCCGAGGTGGCGACCTCGATATGCCCCACCGGTGCATCCTCGGGAGGATAGACATTCTCCGCTCCGACCACGCTGCGGTCGACATACTGCCCCCATAGAGCCAAGGTCGGCACCTTGCCCGGCAGATGATCCACCTCGGTGCCATCCACGCTGACATAGCGGGCTACCTTGGCGGCGTTTTCCGCCTCGGAGAGGTACACCAGGCTGACCCGGGTACCCATGGAATGGCCGACCAGGTTGACCTGCTGTGCCCCCGTGCTGAGCAGCAACTGATCGATGATGGCATTGATGCTGGCGTTGCGGGCCGCGGCCTGTTCAGGATCGAAAGGGTCCTGTCCGGTTGCGGTGTTGTATTCATAGACCGCCACATGCCCCAGCGGATAGCCGTTGGCGCGCAGGCGCTGGGCCTGGGATTCGAACTGGGAAGCCGAGCCGGCGCCGCCGTGGATGAACAGCACCGGCAGCCGGTCATGCCGCAGTTCAGCGCCATCCAGCTGCGCCAGCGAATCCTGCAGGTGCTGCCAGGCCGGCAGCCGGCCGCGTAGCACGCGCTGCCTGGCATCGGCATTTTCGTCGAATACCCCCGCCTGGTTGAGTTCACCGAGCAGCCCGCTCACGGCCTGCTCGAAGGTGTCGTCATCGCCGAAATCCAGATCCTCCAGGCGCTGCTGCTGGACATAGGCGGCCATCGCCTGGTCGATCTCCGCAGTGATCTGGATGCCATTGACCAGATTGCCATCGGCATCCAGGCTCTGCAGCAGGCGGGCGATATTCACCACGGCGCCATCCGCCAGGTCGGCGTCCGGCAACAAGTCCACCGGTGTGATGACCTCCTGACCGGCAGCCGAGCCCAGCCGGATGCCGCCGACGGCGAAGCTGACGCTTTCGCCCGGCCGGTATTCGAACCTGCCCTCGGCGTCGGTGCTGCCCTGCTGGCTGTCGGTAGAGAAGCTCAGCCCGGCTACCGGACTATCGACGAACACCCCCTGGCTCAGCTCGGCGGGACGGGAGCTGGAGCCCGAACCCGAGAAACAGCCCGCCAGCAAGCTCAATGCAATCCCCACTGCCGGCGTGCGGAAATCCCGCGCAGCAGCCAAAACCCTCTTGTTCCTGTCCATTCCATACCTTCAATGACTTGTTGTTATTGGTGAAGCAGTTGACTGGCGGCATGCAGGCAGCCTGCGACCGCCACTGCCAGGAAAAGACACTTCCAGCACATGCCCCAACATGAATCATAAACACCAACTGAATCACAAATACGCAATATAAAGAGAATGAATATTCACTCATCAACCAATTCGGTTCGCTGGCGATTCAGAGACAGGGTTGATCAGAATATGGGAGGGGGAAGTGATGAACGCCGGCCGACGGAATGTCAGTCTGCCGGCTGCTGCAACCTGTCGATCAAGGCGGCCAGGCGTTGCTGGGTCTGGCGTAGCTGCTGAGCTTGCTCTGCCTGCGGCACGCACAGTGCCAGCGCGGTCATCAGTAGCAGCTCCTGGGCATCACTGGTCGGGTAGCGCGTGCGGGACTCGGCCAGTTTCTGCTGCAGCAGCGCCGTGGCCTGCTGGAACAGCGGTTCTTCGTCCTCGCTGATGCGAAACGAGTATTCCTGGCCGAGAAAACTGGCTACCCGGACGCTGCTCATGCGTCGTTGCTGACGCCACTGCGCTGCAGGATGGCCTGCAGACGGTTCAGTGTGGAGCCCAGTTGCTCCTCCTGCTCCATGGCCGCCAATTGCAGGCTGTCATTCTCTTCCTTGAGTTGGCGCAGCTCCTGTTCGAGCCGACTGATGCTCTCGGTCTGCGACTGATTCTGCTGCAGCAGTTCGCCAACCAATCGTTCAAGCTGAGTGAGCGTAGTTTCAAGCATGCCGTACCCCCTGGAAAAAGCCGCAGAGCATATAGCAAAGCGCGCGCCACGGCCAGCCGCGGCACTCTGCCAGCCCAGCGCAACTCAATTCGCCGGTGGCCGGTACAGGTGCAGGAACAGCTCGACGATAACCGCGACATGCTGCTGACGCTCCTGTTCAGGCATGACCTCGCCGTAGCCGATCAACAGGCGGAAGTGGTGATCGCCCTTGAGCAGGCTGAAGAATTGCCTGGCCGTCTCCAGCGGATCGTCGATACACAGCTCGCCCCGCTGGCTGGCCTGCCGCAGGAACTGCGCCATACCCTCGCATACCCGCTGAGGCCCCACCTCGTAGAACAGCTGCGCCAGCTTGAAGTCCTGGCCCGCCATGCTCACCAGCAGCCGGTGCAGGGCGATGGATTCGGCGCTGTTGATCAACTGGCAGAAGGCATCGCCGATGCGCCACAGCGCCTGGCGGATATCACCCTGCCGGGGATAGTCGAAGAACAGGTCCGGCAACTGGGCCTCGCAGACGGCCCTGATCGCCGCGGCATACAGGGTCTCCTTGTCGGTGAAATGGCTGTACACGGTGAGTTTGGAGACCCCGGCCTCGGTGGCAATGGCATCCATGCTGGTGCCTTCATAACCACTGCGCAGGAACAGCTGCTGGGCTGCCAGCAGGATGGCCTGGCGCTTGGCTGGGTCCTTGGGGCGTCCGGGACCGGCGTTTTGAACGATTTTCTCTGACATCAGGCTTTTAATACTGGACTGGCGGGTTTGCTATTTTTACTATACCTATCAGTTCAGTTATTCCCAACCCCTTGCGACAGGCTTCCGACCATGCTCCGTCCTGTTCTTTCCCTGACCCTTGCAGTCACCTTCGGCGCCCTGCTGACGGCGTGCAGTGACCCCGAACCGACTATCCAGCCACCACGCCCGGCGCTGGTGGTCCAGCCCGAGCCCGCCACCGCCCAGGTGCAGAGCTATCCGGGTGAGGTACGCGCGCGCTTCGAGCCGGAGCTGGCGTTCCGCATCGGCGGCAAGGTCAGCAAGCGTCTGGTCGATACCGGCGAACGGGTACGCAAGGATCAGCCTCTGGCCGAGCTGGATGCCGAGGACGTGCGTCTGCAACTGGAGGCCGCACGGGCCCAGGTAGCTGCGGCACAGGCCAACCTGACCCTGGCCCAGGCCGAACGCGACCGCTACCGCACCCTGCTGGAGCGGCAGATGATCAGTTCCTCGCAATACGACAATGCCGAGAATACCTATCGCTCGGCGGCGGCACGATTGAAGCAGGCCCGCGCCGAGTTCGACGTGGCCGACAACCAGGCGACCTACAGTGTGCTGCGCGCCCCGCAGGATGGGGTGATCGCTCGCCGCGCGCTGGAGGTCGGCCAGGTGGTATCCGCTGGCCAGACGGTATTGGTACTGGCCGCCGATGGCGAGCGCGAGGTGCTGATCAGCCTGCCGGAGAACAGCCTCGGCCAACTGGTGGTCGGCCAACCGGTGGAAGTGCAGCTGTGGTCGCGCCCCGAGGAGCGTTTTGCCGGCAACCTGCGCGAGCTGTCGCCGGCCGCCGATCCGCAGTCGCGCACCTTCGCTGCGCGGGTCAGTTTCGACAGCCCCGACAAAGGCGTGGAGATCGGCCAGAGTGCCCGGGTGTTCATCCACAACCCCAACCAGGTCGCCCTCGCGGTACCGCTGTCGGCGGTCAGCTCCGAGGCCGAGCAGAGCTTCGTCTGGGTCATCGACCCGCAGACCCGCACCGTGCAGCGCCGGCCGGTGCACATGGGCAGCTACCAGCACGAGCGGGTCAGCATCCTCGATGGCCTGAACGCCGATGACTGGGTGGTGGCCGCTGGCGTGCACATGCTGCGCGAAGGCCAGCAAGTGCAGCCGGTGGACCGGGACAACCGCAGCATCGAACTCGGCGGAGAATGACGCATGGCTTTCAACCTCTCCGCCTGGGCGCTGCGCAATCGCCAGATCGTGCTGTATTTCATGCTGGTACTGTCGGTTGCCGGCTTCCTGTCCTACGGCCAGCTGGGCCAGAGCGAGGACCCGCCCTTCACCTTCAAGGCCATGGTCATCAAGACCGCCTGGCCAGGCGCCACCGCCGAGGAGGTAGCACGCCAGGTATCCGACCGCATCGAGCAGAAGGTCATGGAGACCGGCGCCTACCAGCAGGTGGTGTCCTATTCCCGGCCCGGCGAGTCGACCATCACCTTCGTCGCCCTGGACAGCATGAAGGCCGGGGAGATACCCGAGCTGTGGTACCAGTTGCGCAAGAAGGTCGGCGATATCCGTCATACCCTGCCACCGGACATCGTCGGGCCGTTCTATAACGACGAGTTCGGCACCACCTTCGGCAATATCTACGCGCTGACCGGCGACGGCTTCGACTACGCGGTGCTCAAGGACTATGCCGAACGCCTGCAGCTGCAGTTGCAGCGCATTCGCGATGTCGGCAAGGTCGAGCTGATCGGCGTGCAGGACGAGAAGATCTGGGTCGAGATATCCAATCTCAAGCTGGCCACCCTGGGGCTACCGCTGGCGGCGGTACAGCAGGCGCTGCAGGAGCAGAACAGCCTGCGCGAGGCGGGCTTCTTCGAAACGCCCAAGGAACGGGTACGCCTGCGCGTCTCCGGTCAGTTCGAGAGCGTCGAGCAGATCCGCGCCTTCCCGATCCGCGTCGGTGACCGCACCTTCCGCATCGGCGACGTGGCCGAGGTCTATCGCGGCTTCAACGACCCCATGGCGCCACGTATGCGCTTCATGGAGCAGGACGCCCTGGGGCTGGCGGTATCGATGAAACCCGGCGGTGATATCCTGGCCCTGGGCAAGACCCTGGAGGCCGAGTTCGAGCGCATGAGCCAGACGTTGCCGGTCGGCATGCAGCTGCACAAGGTGTCCGACCAGCCGGAGGCGGTGCGCGACAGCGTCGGCGAGTTCGTCAAGGTGCTGGCCGAGGCGGTGACCATCGTCCTGCTGGTCAGCTTCTTCTCCCTCGGCCTGCGCACCGGCCTGGTGGTCGCGCTGTCGATCCCGCTGGTGCTGGCGATGACCTTCACCCTGATGAACTATTTCGACATCGGCCTGCACAAGATCTCCCTGGGCGCGCTGGTACTGGCCCTGGGGCTGATGGTGGACGATGCGATCATCGCGGTGGAGATGATGGTAATCAAGATGGAACAGGGCTTCGACCGCATCAAGGCGGCCAGTTTCGCCTGGACCAGCACCGCCTTCCCGATGCTCACCGGCACGCTGATCACCGCCGCCGGCTTCCTGCCGATCGCCACCGCCGCCTCCGGGGTCGGCGAATACACCCGGGCGATCTTCCAGGTGGTGACCATCGCCCTGCTGGTGTCCTGGATCGCCGCGGTGATCTTCGTTCCCTATCTCGGCTACAACCTGCTGCCGGACATGGCCAAGCTGCATGCCAAGAAACATGGCGGCGACCCCAGCGGCCATGATCCCTACGCGACGCCTTTCTACCAGCGGGTACGCGCCACGGTGAAATGGTGCGTCGCCCATCACTGGCTGGTGATCGGCATGACCGTGGCGCTGTTCATCGGCTCGATCCTGTTGTTCCGGCTGGTGCCGCAGCAGTTCTTCCCGCCATCCGGCCGGCTGGAACTGATGGTCGACCTGACCCTCAGTGAGGGCTCGTCGCTCAAGGCCACCGAGGCCCAGGCACTGCGTGTGGAACAGCGCCTGCGCGAGCATCCCGGAGTGGACAACTTCGTCGCCTATGTCGGTACCGGTTCGCCGCGCTTCTACCTGCCGCTGGACCAGCAGCTGCCGGCGACCAATTTCACCCAGTTCGTGGTCAAGGCCAAGTCCATCGCCGATCGCGAGCAGATACGCAGCTGGTTGATGGAGATGCTGGACAACGAGTTCCCCGAGCTGCGCGCGCGTATCTCGCGCCTGGAAAATGGTCCGCCGGTGGGTTACCCGATCCAGTTCCGTGTTTCCGGTGAGCACATCGATGAGGTGCGCCGCATCGCCCGCGAGATTGCCGACCAGGTGCGCGACAACCCGGCGGTGAGCAATGTGCACCTGAACTGGGAGGAACCGAGCAAGGTGGTGTACCTGGACATCGACCAGGAACGCGCCCGCGCCATGGGCCTGAGCACCAGCGACGTATCGGGTTTTCTCGCCAGTCAGCTGACCGGCAGCTCGGTCAGCCAGTTCCGCGAGGGTGATGAGCTGATCGAGATCCTGCTGCGCGGCACGCCCCAGGAGCGCGAGGCGCTGCAGCAGCTACCGAGCCTGGCGATCCCCACCGGCGATGGACGCAGCGTGGCGCTGGAGCAGGTCGCCACCCTGGAATACGGCTTCGAGGAAGGGGTCATCTGGCGCCGTGACCGGCTGCCGACAGTGACCGTGCGCGGCGATATCCACGGTCCGGAACAGCCCGCCACCCTGGTGCAGCAGATCATGCCGTCACTGCAGCCGATCCGCGCCCAGTTGCCCGACGGCTACCGCCTGGAGACCGGCGGCACGGTGGAAGATTCGACCCGCGGCCAGAAGTCCATCATCAAGGGTCTGCCACTGCTCGGGCTGGTGGTCATGACCCTGTTGATGGTGCAGCTGCGCAGTATCTCACGCTCGATCATGGTGTTTCTCACCGCGCCACTGGGGCTGATCGGCGTGACCCTGTTCCTGCTGGCCTTCGGCGAGCCGTTCGGCTTTGTCGCCATGCTCGGCAGCATCGCGCTGTCGGGCATGATCATGCGCAACTCGGTGATCCTGGTCGACCAGATCGAGCAGGACATCGCCGCCGGGCATGACCGCTGGCACGCCATCATCGATGCTACCGTGCGCCGCTTCCGGCCCATCGTACTGACCGCGCTGGCGGCGATCCTGGCGATGATCCCGCTGTCACGCAGCGTGTTCTTCGGGCCGATGGCGGTGGCGATCATGGGCGGCCTGACGGTGGCCACGGCGCTGACGCTGCTGTTCCTGCCGGCGCTCTACGCGGCCTGGTTCCGGGTCGACGAAGGCGAATCCCGGGCCTGATCCTCAGCGGCCCGGGCCCGTCGCGGCCTGCAGGCGGTTGCCGCGCCGCTCGACCTGCTGGCCGATGGCGAACTCGGCGCTGGGCGAGCGCACCACCTGCGTCTCGCCCGAGGCGGTGCGTACGGCATAGGCGCGTTCCTCGAGGCCGGCGGCCTGCTGCATTCCCTTGCCGAGCAGCAGGCCCACCCCGCCACCGACCAGCGCACCCAGCGGGCCGCCGATGGCGCCGATCATCACCCCAGTGGTCGCACCGAGCGCGCCACCGGCAGTGCTGTCGGTGGTTTCGGCGATGACCTCGTCGGCCAGTGTCGACATGCTCAGCGCGGCCAGACTCAGTGCCAGACCCATAATCACGATACTTTTCATGTAGTTATTCCCAGATTGCACAGGGGCAGATGTCCCCTGCTCTCCCGGTTACACAGTCATGAAACGTGCCAACCACCGAATTGACCTGAATCAAGGACTTACCCCACCGCAGTCGTCATATTTACAACTCGATTCCTGGTTGAAAAACCCCAGCGTTGTCAAAAAGACGATCCATGACCCAGTCACCTCTCACCGCCCTGCTGCCGCTGCTCGATGACCTCAGTCGCGACCTGCCGCAGACCGAACGCTACCGGCGCCTGCTGCTGGCGATACAGGCGTGCCTGCCCTGCGACGCCCTGGCGCTGCTGCGGCTGGATGGTGACAAGCTGGTGCCGGTGGCGGTGCAGGGCCTGAGCCCGGACACCCTCGGTAGGCGCTTCCGCCTGGACGAACACCCCCGGCTGCGGGCGATCCTGGCCAATCACGGCGCCACCCGCTTTGCCGCCGACTGCGACTTGCCCGACCCCTACGATGGCCTGGTCGAAGGCACGCCGAGCCGATTGCAGGTGCACGACTGCCTGGGTTGCCCGCTGTATATCGACGGCCGGCCCTGGGGCCTGCTGACGCTGGACTCGCTGGACCCGGCGCGCTTCGGCCGTATCGACCTGGACAGCCTGGAAGCCTTCACCCACCTCGCCGCCGCCACGGTCAAGGCCTGCGAGCGCATGCACAGCCTGGCACGCCAGGCCGAGCACGAGCGGCGGCTGGCGGAGACCTGGCGCCAGGCTGCCAACCAGCTTCCGGCCCGGGAACTGATCGGCCAGAGCGACGCCCATCGGCATCTTCTGGAAGAGATCGTCCTGGTGGCCAAAAGCCCGCTGGCGGTACTGATCAGTGGCGAGACCGGTACCGGCAAGGAGTTGGTCGCCCAGGCGGTGCATCGCCAGTCCGAGCGCTGGAACCAGCCGCTGATCAGCCTCAACTGCGCGGCGCTGCCCGAATCGCTGGTGGAAAGCGAACTGTTCGGCCACGTGCGCGGCGCCTTCTCCGGCGCTACCGCAGCGCGTGCCGGCAAGTTCGAACTGGCCGATGGCGGCACGCTGTTTCTCGATGAAGTCGGCGAGTTGCCGCTGAGCGTGCAGGCCAAGCTGTTGCGGGTCTTGCAGAGCGGCCAGCTGCAGCGCCTGGGTTCGGATCGGGAGCACCATGTCGACGTACGCATCCTTGCCGCTACCAACCGCGATCTGGCCGCCGCCGTGCGTGCCGGGCGCTTCCGCGCCGATCTCTATCATCGCCTCGGTGCCTACCCCCTGCATGTCCCGCCGCTGCGCCAGCGCCAGCAGGATGTACTGCTGCTGGCCGGCTACTTTCTCGAACAGTGCCGCACCCGGCTGCAGGTACGCAATGCCGCCCTCGGCAGCGATGCCCGCCAGGCCCTGCTGGCCTACGACTGGCCGGGCAATGTGCGCGAGCTTGAACACCTGATCGGGCGCGCCGTGCTCAAGGCCCGGGCCCGGGGCCTGCCCAACTCGCAGTTGCTGCAGCTATCGGCGAGCGACCTGGGTCTGGGCAACGATGCGGCGAGCGTGCTGACGACCGAATCCATAGAACATGCCTCCCTGACCTGCGGCCTGCGCGAGGCGGTGGACGGCTTTCAGCGCCAGCTTATCGAAGCGGTGCTGGCCCGGCACCAGGGCAACCTGTCCGCCACCGCCCGCGCCTTGCAGATCGACCGCGGCAACCTGCACCGGCTGACCCGCCGGCTGGGGCTGCGCTGCACCCGCCAGGGCAGACCGATCGTTCCCGGATGACGACGGCCAGGGGGCGATAGTGCGCGATTTGCAGCCAATACCCCCATGTTTTGCGTTGATTTGACAGGTGTTTGATGTTGATCAAGTCTTGATGGAGCTGGAAGAAATTAGAATGATCCCACTTACGAAATGGAACGCCCCGCTATGAAGTCGTTGATTGCTGTGATTGGCAGCAGGTTACTGCTGGCCTTCGCGCTATTGTTCGGCCTGCTGTCATTGTCCCCGGCGTTCGCCGCAACCCCCGCCCTGCTGGAACAACGCATCGAGCAGTTCTTTCCGGATGTCACGGTCGTCTCCGAGCCCGAAGGCGAGTACCGGGTACGCACCCTGACCAATGGCGTCGGCACCGTCTACGGCTACGCCTTTGAAAGCATCGATGTATTCAATATCCCGGCCTACTCCGGCAAGCCGGTGAACATGGGTATCCTGCTGGATACCGATGGTGTGATCGTCGATGCCTATGTGCTGGAACACCACGAACCCATCCTGCTGATCGGCATTCCCGAACAGCGGCTGCATGATTTCAATGCCCGCTATGCCGGCATCAAGGCCGATCAGCGGGTAGTGGTCGGCCGCTCCAGCGACCCCAACGCCATCACCGTGGATGCGGTGTCCGGCGCCACCGTGACGGTAATGGTGATCAACGAGATCGTCATGCGCGCGGCCCAGGAAGTGGGCGCCTCGCTGGGCCTGGTACAGGCCCACAGCGGCGCCCGCGGGCGACCCTCGACGGTGCGCGAGGATGTCTACCAGCCGGCCAGTTGGGGCGAGTTGACCGGTGATGGCTCGGTCCGCCGGCTGCTGCTGACCAATGCCGACATCAGTCGCGCCTTCCAGGGCACCGAGGCCGAGGGCATCGACGAGGCACCGGCCGATCAGGCGGATGCCACCTTCATCGACCTGTATACCGCCTGGCTGAATGCCCCGACCGTGGGCCGCAACCTGCTCGGCGACAATCAGTACCGCTTCCTGATGGAGGAGCTCAAGCCCGGCGAGCATGCCTTTGCCGTCCTCGGCAACGGCTACTCGTTCAAGGGCTCGGGCTATGTGCGCGGCGGCATCTTCGACCGGGTACAGATTCGCCAGTTCGGCAATATCCTCAGCTTCCGCGACCTGGACCATATCCGCCTGTATGACGTCATGGCCGAGGGTGCGCCGCGCTTCCAGGAGATGGCCATCTTCATCCTGCGCGAGGAGGCCCGTTTCGACCCCGGCGCGCCCTGGACCCTGGAGTTGCTGGTGCGCCGCCAGACCGGCCCGGTGGACAGTATCTTCACCAGCTTCGAGCTGCCCTACGAGACGCCCGAGCAGTACATCGAGCGCCCGATTCCGACCCCCGAGGAACTGCGCGCCATCGAGGAAGCCAACCGGCCGATGTGGGTCAACATCTGGTACCAGAAGAGCTTCCAGGTCGGCGTGATCCTGGTCGCCCTGCTGCTGCTGACGGTGATTCTGTTCTTCCAGGACAACTTCGCCCGGCACCCAAACTTCCTGCGCTGGCTGCGCCACGGCTACCTGACCTTCACCGTGGTGTTCATCGGCTGGTATGCGCTGGGGCAGCTGTCGATCGTCAACGTGCTGACCTTCGTGCATGCCCTGGTGACCGAATTCCGCTGGGAGCTGTTCCTCAGCGACCCGGTGATCTTCATCCTCTGGACCTTCACCGCCGCCAGCATCCTGTTGTGGGGCCGCGGCGTGTTCTGCGGCTGGCTGTGTCCGTTCGGCGCGCTGCAGGAGCTGATCAACGAAATCGCCCGCAAGCTGAAGATCCCCCAGTACGAGCTGCCCTTCGTGGTGCATGAGCGGCTGTGGGCGATCAAGTACATCATCCTGCTGGTGCTGTTCGGCATCTCCCTGGAATCGATGATGCTGGCCGAGAAGGCCGCCGAGGTGGAGCCGTTCAAGACCGCGATCATGCTCAAGTTCGACCGCCAGTGGTGGTTCGTGCTGTACGCGGTGATCCTGCTGGTGGTGAATATCTTCACCCGCAAGGTGTTCTGTCGCTACCTCTGCCCGCTGGGCGCGGCCCTCTCGGTCTCCAGCCGCGTGCGCCTGTTCGACTGGCTCAAGCGCCGCAAGGAATGCGGCAACCCCTGCCAGCTGTGCGCCAAGGAATGCGAGATCCAGGCCATTCATCCCGATGGGCACATCAACCACAACGAGTGCCACTACTGCCTCGATTGCCAGATGACCTATCACAACGAGAACAAGTGTCCTCCGCTGATCCTCAAGAACAAGCGCAAGACACGTGGCAAGAAATCGCCGGACGAGCAGTTGATTCCGGTAGTGCAAGTAGTTGAACCCTGACCCCAACGGTCAACCAAGCTTTGCCCAACAAGGAGCTGAACATGAGCGATAAACCCAACAACCCTCCGGCCATTCCGGAATCCAAGGGCCTGAGCCGGCGCGGTTTTCTCGGCGCCAGTGCGATGACCGGTGCCGCCGTGGCGGCCACCGCCTTCGGCGGCGCGGTGATGAGCCGTGAAACCTGGGCCCAGGCAGTCAAGGATGCACAGTCGAAAATCCACGTCGGCCCCGGCGAACTGGATGACTACTACGGCTTCTGGTCCGGCGGCCACCAGGGCGAAGTGCGCGTACTGGGCATACCATCCATGCGCGAACTGATGCGCATCCCGGTATTCAACGTCGATTCGGCCACCGGCTGGGGCCTGACCAACGAAAGCAAGGCAATCCTGGGTGACAGCGCCCGGTTCGCCAACGGCGACTGCCACCACCCGCACCTGTCGATGACCGACGGCAAGTACGACGGCAAGTACCTGTTCATCAACGACAAGGCCAACAGCCGCGTGGCGCGTATCCGTCTGGACATCATGAAGACGGACAAGATCACCACCATCCCCAACGTCCAGGCCATCCACGGCCTGCGCCTGCAGAAGGTGCCGCACACCAAGTACGTGTTCTGCAACGCCGAGTTCATCATTCCGCACCCGAACGATGGCACCAACTTCGACATGCAGGATGAGAACAGCTTCACCATGTACAACGCGGTGGATGCCGAGACCATGGAAGTGGCCTGGCAGGTGATCGTCGATGGCAACCTCGACAATACCGATATGGACTATACCGGCCGCTTCACCGCCTCCACCTGCTACAACTCGGAAAAGGCGCTGGACCTGGGCGGCACCATGCGCAACGAGCGCGACTGGGTAGTGGTGTTCGACGTGCACGCCATCGAAGCCGAGGTCAAGGCCGGCAACTTCATCACCCTGGGTGACTCCAAGGTGCCGGTGGTCGACGGCCGCAAGAAGGATGGCAAGGACAGCAAGGTCACCCGCTACATCCCGGTACCGAAGAACCCCCACGGCCTGAACACCTCGCCGGACGGCAAGTACTTCATCGCCAACGGCAAGCTGTCGCCGACCGCGTCGGTGATCGCCATCGACAAGCTGCCCGACCTGTTCGCCGACAAGTTCGAGGACCCGCGCGAAGTCATCGTCGCCGAACCGGAGCTGGGCCTGGGGCCGCTGCACACCACCTTCGATGGTCGCGGCAATGGCTACACCACGCTGTTCATCGACAGCCAGGTGGTCAAGTGGAGCATCGCCGACGCAATCCGCGCCTACAACGGCGAGAACGTCAACTACATCAAGCAGAAACTCGATGTGCACTACCAGCCAGGCCATACCCACGCCTCGCTGTGCGAAACCAGCGAAGCCGATGGCCAGTGGCTGGTGGTGCTGTCCAAGTTCTCCAAGGACCGCTTCCTGCCGGTCGGCCCGCTGCACCCGGAAAACGACCAGTTGATCGACATTTCCGGTGAAGAGATGGTGCTGGTACACGACGGCCCCACCTTTGCCGAGCCGCACGACTGCATCATGGCCCGCCGTGACCAGATCCGCACCAAGAAGATCTGGGATCGCAACGACCCCTACTTCGCCGAAACAGTGAAGATGGCCGAGAAGGATGGCATCAACCTGACCAGCGACAGCAAGATCATCCGCGATGGCAACAAGGTACGGGTGTACATGATCTCCATGGCCCCCTCCTTCGGCATCAACGAGTTCACCGTCAAGCAGGGCGATGAGGTCACGGTGATCATCACCAACATCGACCAGATCGAGGACGTCTCCCACGGTTTCGTCATGGTCAACCACGGGGTGAGCATGGAGATCAGCCCGCAGCAGACCTCCTCGATCACCTTCACCGCAGACAAGGCCGGTGCGTACTGGTACTACTGCAGCTGGTTCTGCCATGCTCTGCACATGGAAATGTGCGGACGCATGCTGGTCGAGCCGGCATAACCCGTCACGCAAACCACCAGCAATGCACTTCCCGGCACCACCGGGAAGTGCATACCGGTAAAGAAGTCTGGTCTGGATGATCAACGAGGCATAAATGCAATTTCAGGCAATCAGACAGTTTTGCCGTCTGGCACCCTGGGTGCCACTTGTTTTCTGCGGCTTCGCTACGGCGCAAGCGCAACTCATCACCGAATTGCCATTGCAAGCCAACGGTGACAACCAATGGCTGCTGCCTGCCGGTGAATACACCGGCCAATTCAGCATCGATACTCCCATTACCCTGCGCTGCGAACCCGGCGCCATACTCCAGGCCGGTGGCCGCGGCAATGTACTGACCATTCGCGCCAGCGACGTCATCGTCGAGAACTGCACCCTGCGCGGCGGCGGCAAGAACCTGACCGACATGGACTCGGCGATCTTCATCGAACCCACCGGCAGCGATGTGGTGCTGCGGGGCAACCACCTGCAGGGCCAGGGCTTCGGCATCTGGTCGGACAATACCCGGAACCTGGTGGTCGAGGACAACCTGGTCGAAGGCGACCCCGAGCTACGCTCCCAGGATCGCGGCAACGGGATTCACCTGATCAACACCAGCAATGCCAGCGTCATCAACAACCATGTCGTGCATACCCGCGATGGCATCTACCTGGGCAACTCCAACAACAACCTGATCCAGGGCAACCTGATGGAGGACCTGCGCTTCGGCATCCACTACATGTTCTCCCAGAGCAACCGGGTGATCGGCAATACCACCCGCCGTACCCGCACCGGCTACGCACTGATGCAGAGCCGCATGCTGACGGTCGAGGACAACCGCTCGGAAGATGACCGCAACTACGGCATCCTGATGAACTTCATCACCTATTCCAGTATCCGCAACAACTTCGTTTCCAACGTGCAGCGCGGCCAGACCGGTGATGACAGCATGATCAAGGGCGGCGAAGGCAAGGCGCTGTTCATCTACAACTCGCTGTTCAATACCATAGAAAACAACCACTTCGAACGCAGCAACCTGGGCATCCACCTGACCGCCGGCTCCGAGGACAACAAGATCAGCAGCAACGCCTTTCTCGGCAACGAGCAGCAGGTGAAGTACGTCGCCACCCGCACCCAGGAATGGTCGGTGGAAGGCCGCGGCAACTACTGGAGCGACTACCTGGGCTGGGACCGCAACGATGACGGTGTGGGCGATGTGCCCTACGAACCCAACGACAACGTCGACCGCCTGCTGTGGATGTACCCGCAGGTCCGGCTGCTGATGAACAGTCCGGCCATCCAGGTGCTGCGCTGGGTACAGCGGGCCTTCCCGGTCATCAAGATGCAGGGCGTGCAGGACAGCCACCCGCTGATGCACCTGCCCACCGACCACCTGATCCAACGCAAACAGGAATCCCATTGATGAATGCTGTTGATATTCAAGGCGTCAGCCAGCGCTACGGCAGCATGACCGCGCTGCGCCAGCTGAACCTGCACCTGGAGCCGGGCGAAGTGCTCGGCCTGTTCGGCCACAATGGCGCCGGCAAGACCACCACCATGAAACTGATCCTCGGCCTGCTCACGCCCAGCGAAGGCCAGGTGCGGGTGCTCGGCCAGGCGCCGAACGACCCGGCGGTGCGCCGCCAGCTCGGCTACCTGCCGGAAAACGTCATGTTCTACCCGCAGCTTACCGGCCGCGAGACCCTGCACCACTTCGCCCGCATCAAGGGTGCCGCGCTGCAGCAGGCCGACGACCTGCTGCAGCAGGTCGGCCTGGCGCATGCCGCCGACCGCCGGGTCAAGACCTACTCCAAGGGCATGCGCCAGCGCCTGGGCCTGGCCCAGGCACTGCTCGGCGCACCGCAGTTGCTGCTGCTCGACGAGCCGACCGTGGGCCTCGACCCGATCGCCACCCAGGACCTGTACATACTGATCGACCGGCTGCGCCAGCAGGGCACCAGCGTGATCCTCTGCTCCCACGTACTACCGGGGGTCGAGGCGCATATCAACCGCGCGGCGATTCTCGCCGGCGGCCAGCTGGAGGCCATAGGTACGCTGTCCAGCCTGCGCGCCGAGGCCGGCCTGCCCTCGCGCATCCGCGCCAGCGGCCTGCAGCAGCGTGAACAACTGCTGCAAACGCTCAACGTCAACGGCAATGATGCCCGCCTGCTGGGCAAGGATGGCATCGAGGTCACCGGCAGCAGCGGCGGCAAGATGAAGCTGCTGCGCCAGTTGCTGGCCGAGGACCAGCCGAACGATATCGAGATCTTCCAGCCCTCACTGGAGGACCTGTACCGCTACTACACCGAACGCGCCGGCAATGCGCATGCTGTGGAGGACAAGGCATGAACCAGATCTGGAACATCGCCCGCAAGGAACTCAGCGACGGCCTGCGCAACCGCTGGCTGCTGGCGATCAGCCTGCTGTTCGCGGTGCTGGCAGTGGGCATCGCCTGGCTCGGCGCCGCCGCCTCCGGGCAGCTGGGCTTCACCTCTATCCCGGCCACCGTCGCCAGCCTGGCCAGCCTGGCGACCTTCCTGATGCCGCTGATCGCCCTGCTGCTGGCCTACGATGCCATCGTCGGCGAGGATGAGGGCGGCACCCTGATGCTGTTGATGACCTACCCGCTGGGCCGCGGGCAGATCCTGCTCGGCAAGTTCGTCGGTCACGGCCTGATCCTGGCGCTGGCGGTACTGATCGGCTTCGGCTGCGCGGCATTGGCGATCGGCCTGCTGGTCGATGGCATCGAACTGCAGCTGCTGGTGTGGGCATTCGGTCGATTCATGCTGTCGTCCACCCTGCTGGGCTGGGCCTTCCTGGCCCTGGCCTACCTGCTCAGCAGCCTGGTCAGCGAGAAGTCCAGCGCCGCCGGCCTGGCCCTCGGTGTCTGGTTCCTGTTCGTACTGGTATTCGACCTGGTACTGCTGGCCCTGCTGGTATTCAGCGAGGGCAAGTTCAACCCCGAGCTGCTGCCCTGGCTGCTGTTGCTCAACCCGACCGACATCTACCGGCTGATCAACCTCTCCGGCTTCGACGGCGCCAGCGCCATTGGCGTGCTGTCACTGGGCGATGACCTGCCGGTGCAGGGCCTGCTGCTGTGGTTGTGCCTGCTGGCCTGGGCCGGCCTGGCCCTGGCCCTGGCCTATGCCGCCTTCCGCCGCCGTGCTGCCTGAGATCAATGGAATAGGAAAACTGTCATGAATATCCGTTACAACCTTGCCATGCGTACCCTGCTGATATTGCTACTCGGCCTGACCCTGGCAGCCTGTGGTGAACAGGAACAGACACCGCTGACACTTGACCCGGTGGCCTTCCACGACACCGATGAATGCCACGTCTGCGGCATGATCATCATGGATTTCACCGGACCCAAGGGCCAGGTGGTGGAGCGCGGCGATGTGAAGAAATTCTGTTCCACCGCGGAAATGCTCAGCTGGTGGCTGCAACCGGAGAACCGCATCCTGCAGGCTCGACTCTACGTACACGACATGGCCCAGAGCCATTGGGACCATCCGGATGACGGTCATCTGATCGATGCCACCCAGGCCTGGTACGTGGCCGGCACACCGCTGGAAGGAGCAATGGGCGCGTCGCTGGCCTCGTTTGCCGACAAACAGGCAGCCGAAGCACTGGCGGCAGAATACCAGGGCGCAACGGTGGTGCATTTCGGTGAAATCGACCAGGAGTTCCTGCAGCAGGCCGCGGCAGCACAGCACGGCGCAGCGGCGCATCATCAACCGACACATTCACACGACAATCACTCCGGCCATTGAGGCCGGATCACAACGGAGTAACACAACATGATGGGCATCAGTATCTGGCAACTTCTGATCATCCTGCTGATCGTGGTCATGCTGTTCGGCACCAAGCGCCTGCGCGGCCTGGGTAACGACGTCGGCAGCGCCATCAGCAGCTTCCGCAAGGCGGTCAACGAGGGCGAAAGCAACCCGCAGGCGCTGGAGGCGGAGAAGCTCAAGAGTCAGCAGAATTCCTGAGCACACGGTCCTCTGCATGACGTAGCTGCTGCTTTTCTGGCAGATATGCTCCGTCATGTGGGTGACCAGATCATCTACCTACTACCAGTTACTCTACTTTGATACATCCTGATCAAGGCTCAGCCCTTGGGGTTTGATATCAAACATTTCATCCCCAGCTCGCTGCTCTTTGCCCAGCTCTCGATAGCCCAATGGTATCCAGTGCTCTTCTCTCGGCACATCAGCTGCCATATACGGATTCAAGGGAATTCTGCGCAGGAAATATAGTTTTCGCCTATCCGGAGTAGATGCATCTTCCACGCCTTCCACGAGCTCCGCCAGATTCTTGGGATAGCCATAAGAACCCTCATGCTGCTCAATGCGATGCTCATCATAAGCGTGCTTATAAGCATCGATGGCTGTTCGAATTTCACGTAGGGCCAGACGCAGGTCGTGCTCCTTCTCCCGCTCTTGCTGAAGCGTCCACAACGGGAAGCTGATACTGGCAATCAAACTGATAATCGCCAGTGAAGCGAGCATTTCGATGTAGGTAAAGCCGCGAGCGTGCATAAACCTAAGGCTCAGTATTCCAGTGCAGTTCCTGTTGAACATCCATAGGCAAGTAACGGAACACAGCATAATCCTGAGCGATCCGATCCAAGCGATACAGGTTGTCCAGCTGCTCTCCCGCAGCGATGCTCTGGGCGCTATCTTGATAACGGATATATAGCATCACCTTACCAGCGTGCTGCAGTTGTCCTAGATACTTGATCGGAAGCGGCGGTGCACTAGGCGGTGGAGGGGGTGGTGGTGGCGGAACCATGATAGGCATCGGCACCGGCTCAAAGACAGGTTCAGGTTCAGGCTCAGGTACAAACTCCACTGCAGGTAGTTCGATAGCACGCCGCCATGGTTCTCGATCGACAACCTGCTGCGCCTGTGATAGCGGCGATGCCGGGCCATGTAATTGTTTGGAAGGTAGAGTCAATGCCGGTATCGACGCAGGTTCTGGCCGACTGGTGAGCCAAGCCAGTGCTGCACTGGCGATCAGCAACGCCATCAGCTTGCGAGAAATCATGGCCTGAGCACCAGTTCAAAGTCGATGGTGCTGGTAGCAACACCCGTACCGGTCTGGTAGGCCCAACGTCGAAGCAACAACGCGTCATTCTCGATCAATGCCAGGAGAATGAAACGCTCGACGCTGCTGTGCTCACCCGCCAGTTGCAACCGCAGAGCCTGGCGCTGAACAATGCTGGCGGATTGCCCGGCAATTAGTTGGCTGCCCAATGTATTGAGCGTAACCCCGGCTTCGTTGGCAACAGTGTGCAACGACGTGGTGATGTGAGTAAGCGCTCCCGCTTCAGGCAAAAAAGTATTAAACCGATTGAGTATATCTCTGTAATCCACCTCAGTATTGGCTACCGGGTTGTCGGCTGCCACCTGGCTCAGCTCCACTATCTGTCGCAGCTCTGCAACACGACGTTCAAGGCTGATTAATCCCGCCAGTAGTAATACCTGCCCCGTCAGGATGATAAATAGTATCGCCTTTGCCAGCTTACTCAGAGAGGCAAACCGATAAGCAAAGGTCCAACGCCAACGCTGCAGACTGGAGATCAGGTTATCTTTCACCGGCAGCCTCCTTATGCAGGGAATACAATCTCAGGCTGAGCTGATAACCGCCCTCCTGGGTACGCTCTTCCTGTCGCAGACTGGCTGAGCAAGGATACTTCTGCTCAGCAAGAGCCTGGAGATAATCGGCAAACTCGGTGCGATGATAGACGTTCATACGCATGTCGATGACGGCAGTGGCAGCATTCCATTCAAAACTGGTGATGCGCACGGGTACCTGGGCGGGCGGCTGTAGACAAGCCATCCAGATATGCACGGGAAGCGTAAGCTGCGTGGAGATATCCAGAAGTTCCCGATAGGATTGTTGCATGGTCAGGTCAGGTTGCGCATGGCGCTGTCCTTGACCAGGTAGCAACTCAAGACTTTGCAATTGCCCCTGCAAAGCACCGATCTGCTGGCTACGATGCCACAGCCAAGTGGTCTGTATGACAGCCATACCCACAAAGATTGTAAGCGCAATCCAGATACCAGGCGGAACATACCTGGCATTAAGGAAGTGGGTGCGGTATTGCTGTGGGAACTTCATGACAGCTTATCCGCTACTAATGAAAAGACCGGCTGAGTCGGGCTGATACGCTCCAACGAGCCAAGGGGTTCGTCTACTGGAATCAGCCCAAACTCATCAACCACATACGCGGCATCCGTCGGCCGGTGGAACTGCTGGCGGATCAGAGTCTGGATCTCCTCGACACCATTCGACGCCGGCTCCAGACGGCGAACGAATACATCATGAATACAGCCGCCGTGCTTATACAGCAAGGTGATGGTCGCCGGCTCTATGACGGCCAACCAGCAGTGTTCTGTCAGTGCATTACAGTAACGATTCCATGCGGCTATGGCGTATGGCTCCATTCGCTGCAACCGTTGGTTGGACGCCAGATTGGCTAATGATGGGTCCAACCCCAGAATCAGGGCTGGTTGACCATAACACAGCGGTTCAATCACCGCGTAATCGCTCGGTGCGGCGTCACCCAGCGCATGTCGGGCATATCCGCCCGCCATGCGCTGGACCGCCATTGGCGTATCCATGGCCGTAGAAAAAGGCATACAGAAAAGCGTGGTCAATGCGCCGCACAGCTCTACATGCAATGGATGGCCCGACAGTTGTGAGGCAATCTGCTGCAGCCAGCGTGTACACTGCTCTGCTGGCGCCCCATCCCCCAGTTCTACTATTGGCAACCTACTGGCTAGCGCTGGGCAGAGCCGTGTGGCCGATAGATAGACTCGCAGGGCTTGTGACTTATTCCGCGAAGGTAACACGGGCCACCTCCTGCAGTGTCGTCAGTCCTTGAGCGGCACACTCCAACGCCGTTTCCCTAAGGAATCGAGTTCCACGCTGACGTACCTTCTCCTTGAGTCGCAATATGGGGGCCTGAGACACAATCAGCTCTCTTACTTCATCGTCAAGGATCATGAACTCGGCAATCGCCATGCGCCCCCGGTATCCCGTTCCACGACACTGACTGCAGCCTTTGGCCTGACGGTAATCCATGCTTTCGTCGATCTCGTCGATCAACCCCAGCTCCTTGAGAGAGACCACGTCCGGACGCCAGGCTGTGGCGCAGTGCGTACAAACTCGGCGCAGTAGCCGTTGAGCCACAACACCGTTCAGAGCCGAGGTCATGGCGTAGGCATCTATACCCATGTGGCGGAACCGCTGGATGACATCGAGAATACTATTGGCATGCACACTGGTGAAGACGGTATGGCCAGTCAGCGCTGCTTGAACAGAGATGGTAGCGGTTTCCGGATCGCGTATTTCTCCAACCATGATGGTGTCAGGGTCATGACGCAGGATAGAGCGCAGACCACGGGCGAAGGTCAGCCCTTTGGCTTCGTTGACGGGTATCTGCAATACCCCTTCCAGTTGGTATTCCACCGGATCTTCGATGGTGATGATCTTTTCTTCGCTGGTACGCACTTCGCCTATCAGTGAATACAACGTAGTGGTCTTGCCGGAGCCAGTCGGTCCAGTAACCAACAGCATGCCATAGGGTTGGCGAGCGATCTTGCGCAACATCAGACGCGACTCGTCATCAAATCCAAGCCGCTCCAGGGATAACTCCGCATCCTCACCTGTCAGGTGACTGCGGTCGAGCAAGCGCAGCACAGCATCCTCACCGAATAGGCCAGGCATGATGGATACACGGATATCCACATCGCGCTCATTGATAATTGCTCGACAGCGACCATCCTGGGGGATGCGCTGTTCAGAAATGTCCAATTCAGCCAGTACCTTGATGCGCGAGACAATCTGCTCCGCCAGCTCTCGCCCTGTGAAGGTGTTGACCGTCACCAACACGCCATCCAGACGCAGACGAACCAGTAGCCCTGATTGGGTATTTTCAAGGTGGACATCGCTGGCCCGGCTATTCATTGCATCGAGCAAGATAGCGTTCAAACCGCGCACCGCCGGATGCTCTTCCTTCAACGAGGCAACGGTGAGCGTCAGCGCGGGCAACCGCCCAGTATCGAGGGTGGCACTCGTGACGTCCTGAGACAACCGATGGCTTTCACCCCAACTGGCCATGAAAGTCTGGATGTTTGTTCGCGTGCTCAAGGCAATTTCAAAAGCACGTGGCCCAAGCAATCCTGTCAGCCATTCGTGTAGAAAAGGGCGATAAGGGTCGCAAAGCACGATGAGTAGCCGGCCATGATCATCGTACAAAGGCAGCAACTCTTTTCCCAAGCAGTCCTGAAGCGGTATGGCATCGAATGCTGGGGTGCAATCATCCATCTGGGCAGGATAGAGCACACGAAAACCCGCACGCCGGCCAATCTCTTCCAGTAACTGCTCTTCAGGCAGGTCGGTCTGTTTTAGCAACTGGGCCACGGGCGATACGCCTGGTACTACCGGTGCACCTTGCATGGCCTCGTCAACAAGCTGGGACAGTGAGGTCATGGGCGCAGGCTCCCTGCCAGTTCAAAGATCGGTAAGTACATCATCACCACAATGCCACCAATCAATAGGCCGATAAACAGCATCAGCAGTGGCTCGATCAGCTTGCTCAACCGTTCAAGCAAATGGGCCAGCTCGCGATCATGAAAGTCAGCCGCTTGCTCCAACATACGCGGCACATCGCTACTGCGCTCTCCGGCCCTCAGTAGGCGCAGGGCGATGGGCGTCATTAGCTGGCTGCCTGACAGCGCATCGCTAAGCCGCTGACCGTGCTGAATGTGTTCTATCGCCAGGTGCAAACGCTCCTGCAACAAGGCGGGCAATAACCCGCCTGCCAAGCGCATGGCCTCAGGAAGGGGGATGCCACCACCAGCAAGCAGAGACAGCGATCGGCAGTAACGGCTTACATTGAAGCTCTGCCAATGCCTGCCTACCCACCGACTACTTATCAGCCACTGCGTGACGCGGGCGCGTACCGCCACGTTGCGCCAAGCCACAATGGTAAGGATGGGAATAGCCAACAGACCGGCTGCGAGTAGTAACGGGTTGTCCTTGGCCCATACCCCCCACTGTAATAGCGTCCGGGCCGGCAGGGACAGGTCGGTACCAACCTGCTCATAGATGACACTGAAGCGAGGTACCAGATAAACCAGCAAGAACAGTACGACCGCAGTGCCAGCTACCAATAGCAGTATCGGATAGGTGATAGCACTCAAGAGCTTGCGCTTGAGTTCGTCCAGTTGCCCGCTGTAGTCCAGGTAGCGTCCGATGACACGCGGCAAATCGCCGGTACGCTCTCCAGAACGAATGGTGGCGACAAACAGCGGTGGAAAACTGTCGGGTTGGTGAGACATGGCATCAGACAGGCTTTCGCCCTGCCTGACCCGATGCTGCAACTCCTCCAAAACCGCCCTTTGGGCAGGATGACTCTCGCGCTCGGCCAGCGCTGTCAGGACTTCCATCAGTGACAACCCGGCTTCCAACAGGGTTTTCAACTCATGGCTGAGCAGCATCAGCGAAGGCTTACCAAATCTACCGAGCGATAGGCTGAACCTTTCCCCCATGGGGTGTATGTGGATCGCGGTCCAGCCTTCCTCCTGCGCCCTGCGCAGCAACGCCTGCTCGCTCTCCGCCTCCAGCAGCTCCCGAGTGACTTGGCCACCGGGCAATAGCCTATCTACCCTGTAACGTGCCATGGATTCACCACTGAATATCCGCATTATCGCCATCTCCACCCGGCATACGGTCCTTGCCCAGAGAAATGAGCAGGAAATCCTGGCCATCCGGCCCTGGGGACTGAAATACATAGGGTGTACCCCAGGGGTCGAGCGGCACTTCCTTGCGCAGGTAGGGACCACGCCAACGGCTCTCGCCTGCAGGAGGGTGCACCAGCGCGTCAAGCCCCTGGTGGGTAGAAGGATAATGACCGAGCTCCAGACGGTACTGGTCGAGCGCCTTGACCAAAGCATCCATCTGCGCCCGGGCAGTAGTTATCTCGGAACTACCAAGCTGCCGGAACAGGTTAGGCGCTACGATACCGGCCAGCAGCCCGATGATCACGATAACGACCAATAACTCGAGCAAAGTGAAGCCGCTCTGTACAGCCTTTCGCTTCATGGCAGAAAAATGAATTCCCATTGGTGATAACCTGTCGCCTTGGAAAAATGTGCGTAGTGAGGGGAGAAACCGCCGGTCTTGATTGGCTGGCGGGTTGAGGTACTGCGGACCCCTATAAGCATTCCTCCATGGTCGTGTATTTCCATAAAGGGCTGGTCAGTCATAGGGTCGGCATAGATTTCCCGCAAATGCCGCGTCAACGTCAGCAGACGAGGATCCTGCAGCAGGTCGTCCAACTTATACGGCAATTGCTTCACCTCTCCCGGAGAAGACTGGTAATACCGCTCTATGGCCCGTCGGTACTGCTCACCAACCCACAACAGCTCCGCCTCCATCGCTCTCTGGGCGCGCGTACTCTGAATCTCCAGTAATCGCCCCAGACCCAGACTCAAAACAACCAGCAGCAGCAGCGCCCATAAAAAGGTCACGCCTTGCTGGGCTTTGGGCGAAGCACTACCAGTCGACATAGCGCGTTCCATCCTGGGCCCACCCTTGAGCGGTACTTTTTATATCGTAGATCCCGGCATGGTTACCTTCCGCCGCTATCAACTGCCAGCTATCATTTCTCCCGGTCATCGGATCAGGCGGTATTGCCCGCAGGTATTTGTTGCTGAGCAGGTCATCCAGTTTTTCAGGGTAATGTCCCTTGTCCGCATGAAAGTCATCCAGGGTTTTACGCAGCATATGCAGGTTGTAACGCAGGGCTTCTTCCCGCGCCCGGGCCTCTTGATTCAGATAACCTGGCGCAACCAGCGTCAACAGAAGGGCAATCACCGCGAGCGCCACCATCAGCTCGATCATGGTGAAGCCTTGTTGTCGGCATCCAGTCATGACTACCATTCCGAATAAGGCAGCCCATTGCTGCCAAGCTGGTCAGATGTGGAAAGCACATCGAAAATATCCTGCCCCGACTGCGGGTTATCGGGCCGGCTTTGGGAGGATCTGAATCGCCAGGTGTTCGATGCGCTGGTTGGCTCCCCCACATAAAAGGGGTCCGCTGGTATCGCCCGCAAGAACACCCTGCCTGAAAATCCATGGCGCTCCGTCAACTGCTCGAGACGGGCCGGATAACCTGACTCCGTATGCGACTCGAAAAGCCCCGCCTGAGTGACCAGCCGATACTCATCCAGCGCCTCTCGAATATCCTTCAAACCCTGCTTCAATGCCGCTTCCTTCTGTCGCGTCATCGCAACCTCCGCAAGGGGAAAAAGTAGACCAGCCATTATTCCCAGTACACTGAGCACAATCATCAGCTCGATAAAACTGAAACCACCGCTCTGTTGCTTCACAGTGCCAGATCTTCCGCGTAGGCATCCTCCTCCAGCACCATGTCATCAAAGGGCGCAGGGAAGATTTGCAACCCATGCTGGGTCATGATCATGCCGCTATCCTGGCCCGGAGCAGCCTCGGCAGAGACAATCAACTGCGTATTGTGTTGCTGATTCGTATCGCGGGTTTGAAGGCTTATGGTTGCCAACACATTGTTGGAGCGCACGAGCCCGGACGGGAGCAGCGTGAAGTCTATGCGCCCCTCATGAAGCTGATAGGCCAGGTCTTCCGCCGCAATTGCAGGCGTAACGGACTGCAGCTCCACAAGCGTTTCGTCAAACTCCAGACTAAACCGGGAGATGGTTTGATCACTGGCATCCAGGGCCAGGATCACATTGAAAGGCTGACCACCATCGATAGCGCCGGGCCCCACCAGACTGAGTACAGAGTTTGGGGGTTCTGCCACAGCCATCGGCCCTGGGAGCCTCAAGGCCGTTGGCCCTCCAGACTCAGACGACGGCATTCTTCGCTCGGCAGTCACGGGAGAGCTGCTGTCTGCTGCAACAGAACTCGCCTTAACCGCGACCGCCGGTTCAGGCCTTTCCTGGAGAAAGCTGGCCTGCGAACCCAGTGCGGGCGGCGTAAGAGCTAAACGGTCTTTGGTCCCAGTATAAAAAGTACTGGCATAGGCATCAGGAAGCAGAACGTTTCTGACTATCCGCGGCGTAATCAATAACACCAACTCAGATTGAACGTGTGATTTATTGTCGTTGGTAAACAGACGTCCCAAACCGGGAATGGCTCCTAGGCCCGGCACACGACTTTGGCTGTTTATTTCCTCATTCTTGATCAGACCAGCAAGAACCTGGGTCTCCCCATCACGCAACTGCAATGTGGTATTGGCGGTACGAGTACCTACCTGATAAGCCCGCAAACCTGAGTCTCCAACGATTTCTCGGGCGATATTGCTAACCTCGAGCATAACCTTCATGGAGACCTCATTGCCGGGAAATATTTCTGGCTCAACCTCCAGCTTGATACCCACATCAAGGTAGGTTACCGACTGAGACTCAAAACCCGAGGTCTGATTCAGGGTTGATGTAATGACCGGCACCTTATCGCCGATCAAGATATCAGCCTGCTCCCGGTTCTTTACCCGAATCTGCGGCTTCGCCAGAATGTTGCCGCTACCAATCGTATTGCGCAAATTGAAAACCGCCAAAGGATCTCCAACCCCCAAGGTGAACGAATCGGAGTTGATATCGCCCAGCTCGCTCCAGCGCAACACCCCAGGGGTGGCTGCCTGCCCTTCCACCGAGACAGAAATGCTGCCCGGGTACTCGATTCCCAGATTGGACATCACATCTGTAGACACTTCCAATATCTCCACATCCAGTAACACCTCTGCGGGCGCAGTGTCGTGGAGCTCAATCAGACGTTCTGCCGCCTCCAGCACTTCTGGAGTATCCCGGATAACCAGCGAGCGGGATATTTCATCTATATGCATATCCGCCGGCTGCAAAACACTTCTCAAGAGATCAGCCAACCGAGCTGGGGCTGCATGCGAGGCGTGAAAGGTCCGCGTATACAAGTCCGCATAACGCGCCTTCTTGTCGGAATTGGCAGGGTATATCAGCAGAGTCCTGGCGTTCAGCACCTTCTTTTCCAGTGCATACGTCTGGAAGATAAACTCCAATACATCTTCAATTCGTGCCTCGGTGACGAAGAGCGTCACAGGCGTATCAGGCTCAACATCCTGATCCAGAATAAAGTTCAACCTGGCGCTTTGAGACAACAGCATCAATGCATCCTTCAGCCCAGTGTCCCTTAGCTCTAGGGATACAAGCTGATTCAGCTCGGGACTTTTGATCTCCGGACGCAACTGTGCCATCTGGCTGTGCTCACGCACTTGGCGGCGAATCGCTTGAGCACGTTCATGGCTGGGGTTTTCTGAAAGGATCTGCCGTACATACTGACTGGCAGCAGCTCTATCATCCTGCTCAAGCGCCGCCTCCGCCTGCAGCAACCACTGCTGCTGTCGTTGCGCTTGTTCAATACGTCTCAAGCCATCGAGTGCACGACGGTTTTGACTGTCAATCCCCAGGGCGCGCTGGTACAGCGAACGAGCTTGATCTACCTGGCCGAGGTTCAATGCAGACTCAGCCTGGCTACTCAATGCTGCCACACTGAGGTTGGTCGTCCTGATCAGCGCGCCACGATAGATAAGATTCTCAGGGTGCTGTTGGTACTGCTCGCGTAACGCTTGAACCGCCGCTTCGTAATCTCCAGCAGCGGCCAGCTGCCCGGCACGGTCAATATCCTTGGGCGTGCTACTACAAGCTGACAGGCAAGAAACGAGCAGCATCAACACGCCTGCGCGAACGGGTCTTGATAGCTTGCCCTTCGCTCGCAGCGCGAGCGAATCTCGTCCCTGACTCATTGCTTGCTTCCGTGTGGATTGATAGAGCCCTATTGTATTGAGCCGACGAAGGATGGCAAGGAAGGAGTCAAGGTCGCCCTTCTACACCTCCTCCGCCTTTCCTTGTGGAACTGAAAAATCATTCTTGCTTTTCAAGTATCCAAATGCAATATAACTAATACTTATTTTTCAATGAGCAGTATTGAAGTCAAGGAAGATCTGCAGTGAAAAAATGGCTAATCTCTATTTTTATCGTCTTCAGCGCACCCATAGCAGGTTACGCCTCAGCCCCACCCGGCGCCTCCCTCACTGGTGAACTGTCCGTTACCCCCAGCGGTGCTGCCAGCTACCAGCTTCCCCTGTTGTCACCACCTGGCATCATCAAGCCCGCACTCTCCTTGCAGTACTCCAGCCAGGCCGGCAATGGCCCGCTGGGCATGGGCTGGTCGTTGGGTGGGCTGTCGCAACTGAGCCGTTGCCCTCGGGTCAAGACGATCGACGGGGTCGATGATGGCACTTTGCAATTCAACAGCAATGACCGCCTTTGCCTCGACGGCCAGCGCCTGATCCTGGTTAGCGGCACCTACGGCGCCAATAACGCCGAGTACCGTACCCAGATCGATAGCGGTCTGAAGATCGTTGGCAAAGGCGCTTACTCCAGTACCAGCGCCTGGTTCGAAGTCAGAACCCAGGATGGTCAAGTCATGGAATACGGCAGCACCGCTAATAGCCGCCGAGCCATCACTCCGGCTGGGACCAGTACGGCTGTGCCTACCGTCTGGGCCTTGAACAAAGTCAGTGACCGTTTTACCAACTACTACACCGTCAGCTACCTGCTCGACTCCGGCATGTTGTACCCGCAAACCATCAGCTACGCCGGCAATACCACCGCAGGCACCACACCGGCACGAACGCTTACCCTGACCTGGGCAGCAGCCACCGCGCGTCCCGATCATTTGCCGGTGTATGTCGGTGGTGGTATCAGCGCCACGATCAAGCGTCGCTTGTCCGACATCACCAACAATGCCAATCCGGCTCGCTATCGGTTCCACTACAGCACCTCCGATGCCCAGCTGTCCAACCTGACCAAGGTGGAATACTGCCCGGATGGCTCGACCACCAATTGCCTGAAAGTAGAAAGTGAATACGGCCAAGCCACACATCCCACGACCGGCAAACGCACCAGTGATCCGCAGACCATTCTCGCCGCTTTTGGCGCCAACCAAGGTTGGAGTAATCAGGATGTGCACCCACGAGAACTGGCGGATGTAAATGGTGATGGCCTTCTGGACATCGTGGGCTTTTTCAATGATGGAGTGTATGTGGCCTTTGGCACAACATCAGGTTTCAGCGCGCCGGTCAAAAAGCTGAACTATTTCGGCAGCCGCCTCAAAAGTGGCGGTCCCTGGGCTAGCAATAGTATGAACCCTCGTATGGTGGTGGATATCAATGGCGACGGTCTGGCGGATATCGTCGGATTTGCCTCTACCGGCATTCATGTCGTCTTATCTACTGGTGATGGTTTTGCTCCTCCGGTGCTATGGCTCAGTGGCTATGGCACCAGCGCAGGCTGGGCCAACCAGAACACTCATCCACGCATGCTGGCCGATGTGAATGGCGACGGCTTGCTGGATGTGGTGGGCTTTGCCAATGCGTCGGTAGCAGTGGCATTGAATACTCGTACAAGCTTTCAGCCATCGCCAGCCTACTCGAATATCACCAGCACATTTACGCGCAACTCTGGGTGGACGGACAATAATAAATATCCCCGCATGATGGCCGACATGAACGGTGATGGTCGCGACGATATTGTGGGGTTTGGGAAAGAGGGAGTAATGGTGGCATTAGCCAACACAGAGAGCTTTTCAACTCCCAGCAGATGGATTAATGATTACTACCCCTATGCAGATAGTTATATGCAGGATATTGAGATGCAGCCTGGGAATGGATTTCCTATCCCTATGAGGGTCACGGTCGAGAACTGGTTTACTCAGGGTGTTCATCCACGATATCTCCATGATATGGATGGAGATGGCTTGCCAGATATTATCGGAGTGCTGCACGGCTATTATCAAGCAAGAGACATCTGGAGCTTGGGTAATTTTATGGTAAGTGTTGGAGAGGCCCCTAGTATTTTTGTTTCGAAAAATACCGGCCACAGTTTCGAAGAAAAACGTAAACTTCTGAATGGTTTTGGTGAAAATTTTGTGTTTTCGTTAGGTAACATTTCGCAAGAAAAATACGCAGAGCAACTTACTGCGAATTATCTAGTTTCTGACGTAAATCAGAATAATCTTAGTGATATTGTAACCCATAAAGGTCTTTGCACCTTATTTCGCTCTACGATCAATGGCCCCTCCGGCATTGAACTAGGCGACGAGCAATGCCTGGTCGACGGCTTCACTGCAGAGAACGGCAACTGGACCGACAAGGACGAACGCATTATCGCCGACATCGATGGCGACGGAGCGGTCGATGTGCTGGGCTTCAGCCCTGCCGGCGTAGTGGTCGCCTACGGCCAAGCCAGAAACCCCAACCAGGTCGTTACCTTCCAGGATGACCTAAGCGAGTCCCAGATAACCTACTCGACCTTGGTTGACAGCGCGGTCTACACCAAAGGCACTGGCTCGGTCTTCCCGGTAGCAGAAGTGCAGATCCCCATGGCCGTGGTCAAATCGCTGTCGAGCCCCGACGGTATCGGCGGTACCAGCCAGACCCATTACCGCTATGGTGATCTGCGCTCGCATTTCGACCACGGCTCGCTCGGTTTCCGCTGGCTGGAAACGCTGGATCAGAACAGTGGTGCATTGAGCTACAGCGAATTTCTGCAAACCTACCCACTGACCGGCAGTCTGTTTCGCACCCAGAACCAGCACTGCAGCAACCGGGTACAGATTCCCTGGAGCGGCTGCCAAGTGCTGGGCCAGGAAGTCAGCGAGTGGTCAGCCACCGAGACCGGCACCACACCTGACCGCAAGGTCTACCGACCGCAGATCAGCAAGACTACCGAACATACCTGGGACCCGGCCCTGTAGACAGGGCCAGGACCGGATACCGACTGACAACAATCTATTCGCTATATTGACGAACGAAGGGATGGGCACACCATGGCAAGGATGATGGCTCGCACGCTGCTGGGACTGATGCTGCTGGGTGGGTGGCTGCCCGCCCAGGCCTCCTGGATCGCGGTCAATACCGCCACTGCGCAGCAGACCAAGACCCTGGAAACCACCTACGACGCCCATGGTAATCCTACCCAGGTACTGATCACCCAGCAGGCGCGCCGGGCCGACGGGGTGGTCGAGACCATGACCACGCTGAACCAGAACACCTACTACGCCCCCAACCTCAGCCTGTGGCGCACCAACCAACTGGACACGGCCACGATTACCCACACCCAGGGCAGCTCGACC
>WPCG01068669.1_pt1 | contig 44836 bp, 39 predicted proteins | sample 5403311 | NCBI WGS metagenome assembly WPCG01 (sample SAMN12869467, study PRJNA574797) | sludge metagenome | isolation source: wastewater treatment of Control | place: China:Beijing | collected 2019-05-17
TGGCCGAAACGCAGTGCTGCTGACGGCCGATCCGAGCTTTTGTGCACATTTTGTTCCTGAATAGCTATAACCATATTGGGCTGTTTCAGATCAAAGCCGATAAACCATGAGTCGAGTGCAACAACTTCCAGCTCAGTATCCCAGGCAGCCTCTACAGTTCCGGACTTTCCTGCCAAAGCAGCAAAGTCACGATAGGCTGCAGACCGATGAGTCTGTTCTACCGTAGCGCGCATAGCTTGCTGTAAGAACACTCGGTTAGAGTCGGAGATAACATTTTCTTTCCAGATGGCAACTTCATCCGACATGAGCAGTCGTGGCGCGGGGATGTCGCCATTTGCAGCTATGGCGGCATAAATACAAGCCATCTGAGTCGAGGTCACCATGATTTCTCCCTGGCCATAAGATGATGTCGCCAGCATTACTGTGTCGCCGATTGATCCGCTGTTAGCAAACTGTGCTGCAGGAAAGGGATAAGACGAAGGCACTTCATCAGTAAAACCAAGATTCGCCAGTTGCTCCTGGAACACATCTCGGCCCATTTCCAGAGCAACCTGTGCGAAATAGATATTGTCGGATATGACTATGGCCCGCGATAAATCCTGTGGTGAGTCATCTACAGTGAAGCGTGCTATCTCGTAAGGTCCCCAGGAAGCGTCGGGCTGCCAGGTTTTCCCGATAATCGTCTTGGTCGTACCCGGGCTGAGTATGCCTGCATTAAAACCCGCCATAGCAGTAGGTATTTTCATGGTTGATCCTGGGGCATAGCTGGGTTGGAATTTATTCCATAAGGGCAGTCGGCTGTCGTCCAAGAGTGCCTGATATGAAGCTGAGGCGATACCCTGCACAAACTCATTGGGATCAAAAGATGGGAAGCTCATCAGAGCAAGGATATCTCCGTTAGAAGGATCGATACAGACCACTTGTCCTTCATCTTCTTTGAACAGAGAGTAGAGCTTGTTCTGCAGTTCAATGTCAAGAGTCAGATGAATGTCCTTGCCTGCTTCCGCAGCCACTTCATAAAGAATCTGCTTTTCACTGCCGGACAGGTAGACACGTACACCGATCTTGGCTCTTAAATCTTCTTCATAAAGGCTCTCCAGACCCCGCTTGCCGATCATATCCCGCTCGCGATAGATGCCGCTTTCGTCATTTGCCAAATCTTCTTTAGTGACTTCTCCCACATGGCCAACCAGGTGGGCAGCAGAATTTGCATGTGGATATAACCTGGTGTCGAACAGTCTCATCTCCAGATTTAAATCCGATAATTTCTTTAACTGACCGGCGCTGAATTCCATCTGAGTTTTGATCGGCACATACATATTGTCGCCAATCCAGGATTGCGACATAATCGCGTCGACTTGTTCCACAGTCAATTCTAGTAATTCCGCAACCTCAGCATTGTCTGCCGTGTCGTACAAGCCGGAAATAGCACCAACAATTTGCCCTTTGCCGTCTACAGCCAAAGGAATATTGTTACGGTCATAAATGCCGCCCCGCGGGGCCGTCAATCTCTGGACGATTAAATCATTATCATCAGTCAAACCGGGAAATATTAAAGCCGGTGAGTATTCCAGATACCAATGTTCAGCATGGTCATCGTAGAGATAAGTCAGAGTCAAAGGTCGGGACATTTCTCCATAACTTGTTTGCATCACTACGCTCATCTCATAGACTGTAATGCGATCATCCGAAGCCCGGTCCAGTTTTCGGACATTTTCAAACTGCATCGATTGCAGACCTATGCGGTCATCGATCAGCTCCTGTCTGGCAATAATATCATCCAGTTTATACCGGGAACGGGATGCTGATGTGAAATGGGGATACAGCTCCCCGAATTGTCTCTTCTGAATTAAGGCAAGGACATCGATCGAATCACCCTCTGATCCGCCGGGAAGAGTTTCGTTCTCGGTCTTCGTCGTATCAGAATCTCCGGCTAAAAAATCAGTCGGGTCACAGGAGAAAAGAGAAAAAAGCAAGCTAATGCTTAGCACAAGAAGAATGATCTTTAAAAATCGATTGTTCATCAACTTAGATTCTTTCATACCAAGGCTCCTCGTTTTTTGACGTGTGGAGTTTTCCCTCCTGCTGCCTTGCCTCAGCTATTATAATTTTCCGTGAAGGTAACGCTCAAATGCAAGTTGGACCAACCGGTCTAAAAGCTCCTCAGCTTTGATACCACTTGCTGCTAAAAGTCTTGGGTACATGCTGATGTCGACAAAGCCGGGTATTGTATTAACTTCATTCACAAGTACCTGGCCCGAATCGGACAGGAAAAAATCTATTCTAGCCATTCCATAACAGTTTAAGGCAGTGAATATCTTTCCGGCGTATCGGTTAATTTCTTCCAGTTCGGATTCTGTAAGCTCCGCCGGTATCATTAGCTTAGACTCAGAGTTCTCATATTTGGCGGAATAATCATAAAAGACACGATCAGGAACTATCTCACCGACAACAGACAGGATCAAATCATCAGCACTTCCCAAAGCGGAAACTTCCAGTTCCCTGCCCTTAACTGCATTTTCCAATACGATAGTGTGATCATATTTGAGTGCCAGCTTAATGGCTGCAGCCAGCTCCTCTCTGTTTTCAACTTTGCTGATTCCGATCGAGGAACCTGCATTCGCAGGTTTAACAAAGAGTGGGAAATCAAGCTCCGAGCAGATTCTATCCAGTTCAGAATCTTCGTCATTATGATATGACGACATATCGATGCTACACCACTTGGTGTGAGGTATTTCGTGGAAATCCATGATTTTATTGGCAAAAGATTTGTCCATGGCTAAAGCACTGGATAACATGCCGCAGCCGACAAAAGGGATACCGGACATTTCCAGCATTCCCTGCAGGCGTCCGTCTTCACCGTTAGATCCGTGCAAAACCGGAAAAACACAATCAATACTGATTGCCTCTTTGTTGCCGGCAGGAAAATACAAAGCCCCCTCAGATGCATCGGCTGTCAGGAAGGCCCGCTCTAATCCGGGCTCGTTTTCCCAGCTGCCATCCCGCATAGCTTCGGTATCGCTCGGATAATATTTCCATTCTCCCTGCTTGTTAATGCCGACAAGAATGAGATTATAAACAGGGTTCCTGCTCAGAGTATCGGCAATAAAAGCTGCGGATTTACGGGAAACTTCGTGCTCGGGTGATTGGCCGCCGAAGAGGACTAGAATATTCAATGTTTCTTTCATTCCTCTTTAATCCAATGCTTTCTGGTTTTCTTTAATGTTGACAAGCATATTTGTCAAATGTTCTTCAAGGTTCTCGAGTATATCCCGTGTATATCTTAGAGCGTTATTGCGGATATTTTCGCTGTGCTGGCTGGCCTCCTCTATCATCATTGAGGCAGCCTGCTGCGCTTGCTGGGTAACTTCATGTTCATCTATCATAGCTGCCATCTGTACTTCAGCATCGCGAATAACAGCTTCAGCTTCACGTCTGGCTTCATTGATCAGTTGGTGGTTCTGTTGCAGGACCCAGCGTGCGCGTTCAAGTTCTTCCGGCAAGCTTTCACGGATCATCCGCACCATATAAAGGACCTCTTCACGGTCCATCATGCATTTGGTGCCAAAAGGAACGCTGCGAGCTTCCTCAACAGTGTTCTCCAATCGTTCCAGCAAAACTTCAACGCTACGATCCTGTCTTGTTTCCCCCCTGGGGTCAGCCGGTATTCTTTGAGGACGGCGTCTCAATTCGCCTTGTCTATTTCCACCATTCCTGGCGTTTCTTTGATCTTCCATATTTAAAAGCCTCCGCAGTATCTAATGTCACCTTGTGGCGATTATTTTATTTGATTATATCTCATTATTGTTTGTCTTACTAAGCAAGTGAACCCCGGTCTATGGCGTATCTGCGTTCAACTTCGCTGCAGATAGCGGCAGGTACATAGGGATCAAGTTTGACGCCATAAGCTGCTAATTCTCTGACGGCGGAAGAACTTATACTGTCATAAGCTGCCGATGTTGTAAAAAATACAGTCTCGAGGTCCGGATACAGTTCCTTGTTCAGGCGTGCCATCTGTTTTTCCGATTCCAGATCAATAGATGTGCGCAGACCTCGCAAGCATATAGTTATTTGCTCATGTCGGCAAAAATCGACGAACAATCCCTGCCATCCACAAACCTTTATTCCCTGCAGGTCCTGCACTGAGAGTTCGACCATCCTTATGCGGTCATCAAGGGGGACATGCACTCTTTTAGACTGATTATCAATTACGACAACTATGAGTTCATCACACAGTTTAAGACCGCGCTCAATAAGGTCCAAATGACCTTTGGTCATCGGATCAAAAGTACCGGCGTAGGCTATGCGGCGGAAGCCTTTGTCAATGCCTGTAACACCGTTTAACAAGCTTTCATTCGACTTTTTCATGATAGTAAAAGGATAGCACGGAGGCACCGTATGTACAACTGCGGGCCAAGGGCAGGCTCTCACCGAAACTACCCGGAACAGCCTGTTTCTGCTCGCTTTCCAGAACGATTACTCCAGCCGGTGCAAGCAAGTCAGGCAGATAGTTTTTAATCTTATCCAGCAAGGATACCAGAGCCTGCCAGGGGGGATCCAGATAGATAAAGTCGAAACTATGCTTCTCTTTGACTAACTTTCTAACCAGTCTCACGGCATCATAGGTAAAGACTCTGACCTGACCGGAGGTTCGGGTTTTTTCAATATTTGAAAACAGAGCTTTCAGAGCGTCTCGGTCGGTTTCACAGAGGACTGCGCTGATGGCCCCCCGGCTAAGAGCCTCTATAGCTATCTGGCCGCTGCCTGCGAACAAGTCCAGAACTTTCGCACCATCCAGGTCCGGACCGATAATGGAAAAAAGGGCCTCTTTTGCGCGGTCAGAGGTCGGGCGGGTGTCCGTGCCAGCAGGTGTTTGCAAATTTATACCTCTGAGTGAGCCGGAAATAATCCTTGGCATAAGGTCTCCTTAAATAGCAGGGTTTTTCAAACGTTCGGCATAACGTCTATTAAACTCCGGCAAAATCAGGCGGTTCTCAGCTGCCTGCAAAAGAGGATCTTTTGACAGAATCTTCTCTGCAGCTCCGGCAGCTTCTACCAGCAAGTCGCGGTCACGAGATAAATCACTGGCTTTGAAATCCGGAAGACCGCTTTGACGTACTCCGAAAAAATCACCGGGACCACGTAAACGAAGGTCTTCTTCAGCTATCTTGAAGCCGTCATTGTGACGGCAAAGGGCTGTCAGACGTTCACGTGCAATTTTGTCATCGCTGTCACTCATCAGTATACAGTAGGACTCATAGTGCGAACGCCCTACCCGTCCACGCAGTTGATGCAGCTGAGCCAGTCCGAAACGTTCAGCGTTTTCCACGATCAGAATGGTCGCCTCTTTCTGGTCGATGCCGACCTCAATAACACTGGTACTGACAAGAATATCTATTTCTCCGGCAGATAGGGCACGCATGATATTGTCCTTTTCCTGTGCCTTCAAACGACCATGCAAAAGAGCCAGTCGCCTGTGAGAAAAACTGCCCTTCTTCAATCGGTTGAAAACTTCCTCGGCAGACTCCAGTTTTATTAAGTCTGAACTTTCTATAGCGGGGCATACAATATATGCGATATGACCTTTCTCTATTTCAGACTCAATCATGCGCTCCACTCTGGGCCTGTCCTTGCTTCTTGCTGTATAGGTCAGAATTGGCTGACGGCCGGCCGGCATATCACGCATTTCCGAAATGTCCAGATCGCCATAAAGAATCATGGCCAGAGAGCGAGGTATCGGCGTTGCAGACATCACCAGAACATGAGGGTAGACCTCCTCCGTACTGCTCAAATTAAGTCGTTGCTCAACGCCGAAGCGATGTTGTTCATCCGTGATACAGAGAGCCAGTTGCCTGTATTTAACATCCCCCGTTATCAGGGCATGGGTTCCGACCAGGCATTGGATCTCACCGGATTCAATTGCACTTAGTGTATCCCTTCTGACGGCTGCCGGCATGCCTCCAAGAAGGATGCCGGTCTTAATACCGAAAGGTTCAAAAAATTCGGTCAGATTTTCGAAGTGTTGCTGGGCCAATATGGAAGTCGGAGCCATCATCACTGACTGTTTGCCTGCCAGGGCTACCCGCGCCATGGCCAGCATTGCTATCGCTGTTTTGCCTGAACCTACATCTCCCTGTATCAGTCTGTAGGCAGGACAAGTCCGCTCCAGGTCTCGCTTTATCGCTGCCAGAGTTTCCTGCTGTGAACCTGTCAAATCGAAACCCAGACTTCTTTCCATTTCCAGTATTTGAATCTCTTCTTCTTCGGGCAAGAGGATAGCTTGTCGCTTCAGAAGTGTCCTTTCAGATTTCAGCGAGCGGAGTCCGGCCATTATGAGAAATAGTTCTTCAAAGGCCAGGCGGCGTCTTCCTACTTCCCCGGCATGCTTGCTGGAAGGAAAATGTATTTCAGTAAAAGCGTAAGACTGCGAAGCAAGCTGATGCTCACGACGGCTTCCGGCAGGAAGAAATTCACTGAAGAACAGACTGTCCGAATCCAATACTTGCGTGACAGCATCACGGATAATGTTTTGAGTCAGGCCTTCTGTCAGAGGGTAAATGGGTAAAAGCGGCGGCAGGCCGGTGCCTTCGCGTAGGAACTGTGGATTTTGAACTGAAAAGTAACGGCCGGCACGTTTGATCCGTCCTCTGAAAAGCAGGCTGTCACCTCGATTAATTTGTTTTGCGATCCAGGGTTGATTAAACCAGACAGCGCTGATTACGCCTGTGTCATCCTGAAGTTTGACCACAGTTTGAGAATTTCTCCCCCGGCGGTTAAGTTGCGGCACTGTAATAACGTTAGCTCTGAAACAGGCAGTGTCTTCATCGGCCAAATCACAAATATCGCTGAGTTCAGACCAGTCTTCATAGTCTCGCGGCAGATGCCAGAGCAGATCCTCGCAGCTATGGACAGCAAGCTTAGAAAAAAGCGCGGCCCTCTTATCTGAAATGCCGCGCAGTACTGAGACTTTTTCGTCCAGAATGCTCTTTCTAGACACAGTCACCGGCCTCCTTGCCTTCCAGATCCAACTGAGACCCATAAGCACAGAGATTAAGCAAGGGACAGGCTACACAATCCCTGCAGCGGGCTTTACAGATGCTGCGTCCGTGGAAAACCATGAAGTGTCCCCAGTCTGTGTAGGAATCAGGAGGCAATACAGCTTCAAGATCCCTCTCTATTTTGACGGGATCCTTCTCTGCAGTCATACCCAGCAGTCTGCTGATCCGGGCACAATGTGTGTCTACAACGACAGCCTGTCCGCCAAAAGCGTCACCCAGTATAAGGTTGGCGATCTTGCGTCCCACTCCCGGCAGCTCCAGCAACTGTTCACGTGTCCGGGGCACTTGACCTCCGTGCTCCTGAATTATTATCTTGGCTGAGCCTTTGATCGCTTTAGCCTTATTTCGATAGATGCCGCAGGATCGGATTATCCGTTCAATATCGCCTACATCCGCTTCGGCCATCTCATCTAAACTTGGATATGCAGCAAAAAGATGCGGTGTGATTTTGTTTACACGTTCATCGGTACACTGCGAAGCCAGAATGGCTCCGACCAGAAGTTCCCATGCAGAAACTGCGTCAAGGGTGGTTTCGGCATCAGGATAAGTCAAATGCAAAATTTCAATAATCTGCCTGGCGCGCTGTTTTTGTTCCATTAATGTCTCGCTTGCTGCAAATAACTGGAAAATGTAAGTTCTGTGTTTTCGCTCGGCCGGAAAACTTTCATTATGCAATATGAGCCGATCGACATTTCTTTCATTGATTCAATTAAATCTTCCGTTAATTCAGCTTTATTATTGTTAATTGTCAGTATTATATCACCTATGCGCAAGCCGGCAATGTAAGCGGGACTGTTTAACTGCACACAAGTGACATTAAGCCCTATAGGATAATCGTAGCGCTGGGAAAATTGTGCTGCGGACTCATCGGACATCACGGCAATCCCTAAGGTTGCTGCACGCACGGGAGGATTCTCAACCAGTTCAGTTACATAATCTATAACATCCGCAATAATCGGAGAAGGTATTATGTAAGTGCGATAATCAAGATAAGAGTATTGGTTTGATCCACTACAGATACCCAGGACACGTCCATATTCATCCACTAAAGGTGCTCCGGGAACTTTGTTCAAGGTCGGCACGTCCGATACGAATACTTCATAGGGCAAGCCGTTTTCGCGCACGCTGGGAACCTGGAGGCTCATGACATGACCCGGTATAAGACTGCCCTGCATAATAAAATTCTCAGGTGATGTAATTACACCGATCGGAAGTCCTACCTTGACATCCTTCCTTCTGCTTAGCGGCTGGGCTGTAAGTTTGTTGCCCGCGGGATCTATTTTCAGTATTGCGATATCGCTCATTGCATCAAATCCATATAAAACTGCAGGAAATGGCTTTAAGTAGTTGTCTATGAAAACTTCAACAGAAGCGCCATCCATTAAAATCCCACGATAATCGACAGCTCTGCTGAACATCGAATATGAACTCACAAGGATACCCTCTTCATCAATAATCAGTGCGGAAAACATTTCTTCTCTTTCCTGATATAAAGTTGAGGCAGGTATCTTCAGCCTGACCGAGACAACGGAGGGATTGATTTTTTCAAAAATCTCAGTCCATGCAAGAACAATGGGATCTTGTTCCGGATCCGCTGTATGGGTCGGTATGCTGACAGTATTAGTGTTATCCGAGTTTTCGCCAGGCGTATTCGTGGTCTTGCTGTTGCCTACAGTGGATCCGATTGTCGTTTCAGTCCTGGCCGGTGAATCAGCCCCGGTTGTTTCGGGTGTATTTGGCCTGCTGTCTGACGGGTGTGCTGCAGAGGGTGAAGATGGATCTATTGTTGTTTCTGTCTTGACACTGTCATCAATGAGAGGCGTAGCGGATGGTTTACCTACTTTGTTGTCAGGTTTACAGCCACTCGCACAGACAAACGAAAGCAAAAATAAAACGACTAAAAATTTCGGTTTAATCAGCTGTCTTAACATTAATTAAGATTGTCCTTTCAGTAGCTTGCGCTAGTCAGGAGTAATTCTACAAAATTATTTCAACTTCTATCTTACAAAAAATTAATGTATATAATATGAACAATTCTTTATGAATCAAGGGCGTTCCAGGGTAAATAAGACGCCTGCACCGCCTAAATCAGAGTGATAAACCCTGATCATCTGTCCATGTCTCTTGACGAGAGTTCGCGCAATATATAAGCCTAAACCTGAACCTTCGGTGGAGCGTGAACGTTCAGCCTTATAGAAGCGGTCGAAGATATAAGGGATATCTTCATCGGAGATACCTTCGCCATTATCCTCAACAGAAACCTGTACCAGGCGGTTTTCAAACCTTGTGCTCACAAGCACAAGACCCGAGTATGGCGCAAAGCGAATCGCGTTTGTCAGGATGTTGCTGAGAACCCTGGTGATGGCATCCTCATCCGCTATCACGTTATAGCCGGTCCCCTCGCCGTCAGCCAGCTGCAGTTTGAGAGTAAGATTTTTTTCCATCAGTAATGGTTCCAATGAATCCACAACACGGATGATCAGATTATTTATATTGAAAACACTGCGGTTCAAAGCATTGACATTTCCTTCGACAGTCTGATCGAACAAGCTGTCAATCAACTGACGCAAACGCTCAGTTTCAGATTTAACAATGTCCAGATAGTGCGGGTAACGCTCGGGTGAAATCGTGCCATCCCGCATGGCTTCGATAAAACCATGGATTGAGGTGACGGGAGTTCGCAAATCGTGGGAAATACTGCTGAGAAAATCAGATTGTTGCTGTTCCTGTTCTTCAAATTTCGCGATCAGCGTATTGAAGGTTCGAACCAGGAGTGTCAGATCATCCTCACGGCCGGGAACTTCATCATCCACGTCATCGAGAGCCAGAGGCTGCTCTTCTCTTCCCAGTTTGACACGGGCACTCAGATCACCCTTATATACTTTGTCCGCTGTCTTTGCCAAGGCGGAGATAGGTTCTGTGATGCTGCGTGATATGAGAAGGATAATTATCAGGGACAATAGAAAAGCAATAAAAAATGAAATCGGGATACTGTTTTCCTGTAAAAGTCCTGTGAAGCTATCCGGTCTGGTATGTCGCAGCAAGAGAACTTCACCTGTATATACTCTCGTATAGCTGGGCAAGGGGCTACTGGCGACAAGCCATGAGGCAGGATCGGTCAGATATTCATTCAATCCGGTATCTTCTGCCGTGCTGCTATAGCTGCTGCGACCCCTGTTTGTCAGTTCGTCGGTCAGGACATAATATCGGTCGCTTGTATCGTATTCCAGTTGCTCTACCAGATATGCCGGCAGGCCGGTATCATACACTATGCGGTTGTTGCCATCTATAATGCAGACAATGGCACCGGTGGATCTGGCGGCAAAAGTCCAGTAGCCTGAAACTTCAGCCGTGACAAAAATCCTACCGCCTCCAGTCATGTGTCGGGAAGTGAGGTCGGCGATCTCATCGGAATTGCGCTCCAATTCATCCAGGCGCAGCTGCTTTGAGGTCGCTGAAGAAATAGAAGTATATGCAACAGCCAAAACTGCAAAAATAATAAGGATCGCCAGTGAAAGGCTGACAAAGGTCCTGCCATAAATCGACAGACGGTGTTTCATCAGCCTTTAACCTCGAACTTATAGCCTACACTCCAAATTGTTTTGATATTCCAGTCAGGATGGTCAACAACATCCAGTTTTTCGCGTAAGCGCTTGATATGCACGTCAACTGTACGAGGTTCACCGTAGTAGTCAAAGCCCCAGATGTTCTCTAAGATCTGGCTCCTGGTAAATACTCTGTTGGGATGGGATGCAAGAAAATACAGAAGCTCCAGTTCCTTGGGAGGAAAGCTTAATTCCTCATCGCCCAGGCGAACCAGATACTGAGTACGATTTATTTCCAGATCGGTGTAGGAAATAACATCGTCCCCGCTTGCCTGACTCTCACTTGAGAAGAAAGCATTGCTTTTTGACGCACGGCGCAAGACAGCCTTGACTCGAGCGATCAGTTCTTTCGGTTCAAAGGGCTTGGCAATATAGTCATCAGCCCCCAACTCCAGTCCGACAATTTTGTCCAGGGTATCACCGCGGGCTGTCAACATGATTACGGGCACTGAACTGTAACGCCGCAATTCACGCATGACATCAAATCCGCCCATTCCCGGTAGCATCAGGTCCAGAATAACAACATCAGGATTTAGCTGCTGCACGCGATCTACAACTTCATCACCGCGGAAACAAACGTCGACCCGGAAGCCTTCATTCTCAAAATAGAGCTTGAGTAATTCACCTATATGTGGATCGTCATCTACGATCAATACTGTTTTTTCAGGATTAATTTCCGTCACCGTCCGATTTCTAGTAGATATATCTGCGAAGGCGAATAGTCACCTCACATCAAAGCCTTCATTCCGGTCATTATATGTTATCAGCGCCTGCTTTGAACAGACCGCCCAATTCTTCCAGAAAGGAGGAGACATCGGCAAATTCTCTGTAGACTGAGGCAAAACGTATATAGGCAACTTCGTCAATACCGCGCAGCTGTTCCAGCACCAGTTCCCCTATCTCGAAACTGGGAATTTCACGGCGTAGTTTATTGCCTTCACTTTGCTCGATAGTATGAACAATTTCTTCTATTTGAGCAGTTGTCACCGGCCGTTTTTCACAGCTTTTCATAATGCCGGCAATCAATTTTTCACGATCAAAAGGTTGTCTGCTGCCGTCTTTCTTAATCACCATCAGGGGCATTAGCTCGACACGTTCATAAGTAGTGAAACGCTCGCCACAGTTGCAGCACTCGCGGCGTCTGCGGATCGTACTGTCATCATCAGATGGACGCGAGTCGATTACTTTATTATCACTGAAATTGCAATAGGGACAGCGCATGATTTCCTCCTTATCATTTGTCCGTATGTAAAAAGACGCGACCTGATTCAAGACCCGGTCGCGTCATCAAATAGCTTAAACTATCACCTGCAAGCTTAGTCGCGATCATCTCCCAATTCATCCTGCAGGAACCAGGGCAAGACACGACCGCCTTGTCTGCTTTGTTTATTCTTAGCAGGCTGCTGTGATGGATTCTCATCACGTGAAGGTGCTTCATCAAGCACTCTCGGCTCCCGCTGCTCAGACATTCTCTCCAAAACTTCGCCGGTCTGACGGCGATACCTTTCGCCATCCTGAATATTCTCGAAACTATCACGGCCGCTCGGTCTGCTCTCGCGACGTGGATATGTTACCGGCGGAATCTCGCGGCGGCGCGGTTTAAGGAAATCGGGCAGATCATCCATGGTCGGGGTCTGCTGCTCGTCACCTTGTATCGATTTACGTGAGGTTGAATATGATGAAGCCATGGAAGCGACATTAGCTGAAGTCTGAGATGACTTGGCTGCATGCTGCTTAACTGCTTCTTCTTCAAAACGGCTGGCGATAATCGTAATAATTATATCATCCTGCATGTTATCGTCGATAACCGCACCGAAGATGATGTCAGCGTCAGGAGAAACAGCCTCGCGAACCTGAGAAGCAGCTTCATTGACTTCTTTAATCCTCATATCGCGTCCACCGGTAAAGTTAATAATGATGCTGTGAGCACCTTCGATGGTCGTGTCGAGCAAGGGACTGCTCATAGCCTGTTTAACGGCTGTGGCCGCACGGCTCTCACCGCTGCCACGACCGATACCCATATGACAAACCCCGGCGTCAGTCATTACCCGTCTGATATCAGCCAGGTCAAGGTTGATCAGGCCGGGTACCGCAACGAGATCAGAGATGCTGGAGACACCGTACTGTAAGACATGGTCTGCCATGGAGAATGCTTCATCGAGAGAAGTATCATCACTGGCAATCTCTAACAGTTTGTCGTTGGGTACTACGATAAGAGAGTCAACATACTGCTCCAGCTTGCGTCTGCCTGCTTCTGCATTTTGCCGACGTCTTGATCCTTCGAAACGGAAAGGGGTCGTTACTACAGCGACTGTAAGAATTCCCATCTCTCTGGCTTTAGCAGCGATTATCGGTGCTGCACCTGTACCGGTACCACCACCTAATCCCGCAGTAATAAAGAGCATGTCGGTGCCCTGAATGGCCTTGGCAATATCTTCAATATTCTCTTCCGCAGCCTTCTGGCCCAGTTCGGGGTTAGCGCCACAACCTAAGCCGCGAGTCACTTTTTCTCCGATCTGTATTGCCGTTGAGGCCTTTGTGCGGGCCAGGGCCTGATGGTCACTGTTCACTGAAATGAACTCGATACCCTGCACTCCATCTTCTATCATGCGGTCAACTGCATTACAGCCGCCGCCGCCAACGCCAACTACTCTTATTGTGGCGTAGAAATCATCGTCCATACCGAAGTCAAAATTATATTCTGCCAAGGATATGCTCCTTTCGTAATAAAATCAGTTTTCATGGATGTTATTACAAGCTTACAACTGATTTTGGGCGAGGTTTCTTCTTTATACCTCTAATGTATTTGGCGTTATTTTACATGAAACAAAAATGTTTTTCAATAAGGAAGCTTCCAAATCCATATACTATCGCTGTTTTAACCATTTACATGTTGTCGTCTTAACGGGATTGCTTCAGTTTGCAAATATTATTTTTTGCGTTTAGCTTCTTCTGTGTTTTTTGGAGAAGCTACTTCACTGACTTCCCTTCTGATAGACTTCTTTTTTTCTTTGTATTTTGCATACAAATCTTCAACAATTTCTCTGAAATTACTGAAGATGCGATAGGTGAAAACAAAGGCGATTATAGTCGATAATTCAAAGTTAATTTGCTTACCCAATGCTGCCAGAAACACTGCTAATACAGTGTTTGTAAAGAATTCCAGAAGAAAATTCTTATTGCCGCTTTTGTCGTCATTATTCTTATTGAGAACTGATAACAATATGTCAACTCCGGAGAGAACCAACAGTGCAAGGTAGGGCGCCCAGGCAGCCGGAACAGGTACACTAACAAACAAACCTATGATGAGACCGATTAGCAAGCCTATTAGTGGTAACAATGTTGCTCTCCCTTCAGTGTTTTGTGGGAATTATCAGCTGTAAGGACATCTCACAAGTGCCCCTTAGGACTTGTCAGGACGAAAATGTATTGTCGTTCCCGTCATATCGAGTTCACCCGCTGATTTGTCTGCGAACTGTTCAACGAAGATTAAGTCAGAAAGCAACGCAAGTCTATCCTGTAAGTACCTGTTGTCATCCAGTTTAACACGAATCATCCCCCCCTGCGTACTGGGAATGTGTAAGAAAAAAGTATTGTTGTCCTGCCAAATGATATGTCGGATTAGTGGTAGCAGTTGTTCACCGTCTATTTTGCTGCTGTCACTACGAATAATCTCTGCGGTTATGTTGATCGACTTCTGCAACCTTTCAGTCTGATCAGTCTGTAGTTGTACTCCCGGCTCAGCTGTCTCCTTCAGCACAATCTGCTCGACACTGGGGAAGATCTCCGAGGCTTCCTCCAGCAGCTCAATAACTGTAAGATCCTTGTCGACCAGGACATAGCCGCCGGGCACGCGCACGCACATAACTTCAGTTTTTTCCTTAAGGTCAACCTTTATTTTCCCCGGATAGGAAAAATACACATCAACTGTGTCCAACAAGGGCGATTCAGCCAGCAGCTTCTCTTCTGCATGCTTATAATGCAGGGTTAGCAATGATTTGAAGTCTCCGCCTATTTTGTAAAAAAAATGTTTACTCAAATGATGGGATATGCCGTCATACACGCCTTGTTCATCCAGTCTGTAGGCTCCGTCAATCTCTATAGTTTCAATAGTGAAACCGGGTACGAGTGCAAGCAGGGTAATAATTACCAGGATTGCAGCAATAATAGATAAAAATATAAGCGGCTTTTTGCTCTTCAGACTTGAACGGCGTCGTTCTTTCTCCCTCTTCTTCCTGCTTTCTTCGGAAAAGGGTGAGGGCCGGAAGCTGGCGTTCTTAGGTCGTTGAGACTCTTGTGATCTTTTGAGAGCTGAACGACGGGTCGAATTCTTTTTATTACTTGATTTGCTCATTATCGCCGTTATCCTTTTCCGAAAGATACGGAGCGATCTTCTGATAGATTAACTGAGCTGCCGGTAGTCTGTCCGTGGAAGCAAGAGCCTCTGACATAGCCTGCAGTTCTTCAGGTTTATTAATAAAGTGACTAACTTTTTCTACAAGATAATCGCTGTTGAAGTCATCATCCTTAACCATTATTGATCCACCTATAGCGGATAGGCTCTGCGCATTCTTCGTCTGATGATCATCCATTGCCTGAGGATATGGAATCAGTATTGAAGGTTTAGCCAGAGCGACCAATTCTGCACAGGTCATGGCGCCGGAGCGTGAAACAACAAGGTCAGATGCCGACATCCATTGCGCCATGTTGTATAGATAACTGGTAACTTGTACGTTGGAAATCCCTTCGAAAACCTCCGGGGAGCTCTCCCGTTCCTTGCCGGTGCTGAGCATAAGCATCAGTTCAGGATGTTGCTCAACCAGACTGTGCCAGCCGGGATTTTCCCGCAGGTCACTGATCGTCTTGTTGAGTCGCTGGGCACCGAGACTGCCACCTGTGACTACAACAAGGAACCGGTCTTCCGCAATACCGATCGCATGTCTTCCCTCTTCTTTGTCCAGTGTATAGAAAACAGGCTGTACAGGATTTCCGGTCACCGTTATTTTGGCTTTGCCGGGAAAATTCTTCTTGCTGTCTTCGTTAGTTACAAAGACTTCTGCAGCGCGTTTGGCGAAAAGACGGTTGGCTCTGCCCGGGTAAACATTCTGTTCGTGTAGAACAAAGGGAATCTTATATTGTGCAGCAGCCATAATCACAGGACCACTGACGTAACCGCCGGTCCCGACAACCAGTACGGGCTTGACATCCTTAATCAGCCGTCTGGCGGTAAAAGTGCCTGAAATATTATCTTTAATCCAGCGATAAAACCAGGGTGTGTATTTTGTAGGTATGCCGCGGGCGGAAATCGGTACAAATTTATAGCCGGCTGCCGGCACCATTTCTTCCTCAATATTTCCCTTTAATCCACAGAAAATAATCCTGATATCAGGATGACGGTCTCTGATTTCACCGGCAATAGCTAAGGCAGGATGTATGTGTCCGCTGGTACCTCCGGCTACGAAAATTACAGTTTTCGGGGAATTGGCTACAGTTGTCTTCACTTATTACTCTCTCTAGTTCTTATTATGGTCCAGAACGCGCACCAACAAGGGATTGCGCTGAACTCCTGTCTTGGATACACACAGAATCAAAGCCGCAGCTAAAGCAAAAATCACGTTCGCTGTACCGCCTGCTGAAAAAAACGGCAGGGATATGCCTGTAGCCGGAATCAGACTTGTCGCAACAGCCATGTTTAGAAAAGCCTGAAATACGATCAAAAAGGTGAATCCTGCCGCGATATTACGTGCTGCTATATTTGATGCTCGTGCAGCTATGAAGAAACCTCCGATAAGAAAGAGCATAAACATAAGCAGGACAGAGAGGGTACCGATTAAACCTAATTCTTCACCGATGATCGGATAGATAAAATCGTTGTGAGCTTCGGCGAGCCAGTTAAGTTTCTGCGTGCTTCGACCAAGGCCGACACCGGTCAAACCCCCTACACCAAAAGCTATTTCAGCCTGTTCAACCTGCCTGCGCCCATCAGCATCGACGGAATCACGATCCCTGTATAAATCCATACGCTTCTGCGAGTGAGCAAATCTTTCTGAAACGAATTCCGGCATCGACTTATCGTAAAACACCGGTATCAGCAAACTGAACAGGAGTAAAACTACAAGCAACAGCGGAATGGCATGTAATGCAAAACCTCTGGCCAGAGATCTGCCGGGGATTTTCCCCATAAGAAACATCAAAATGGTCAAAACGGTCAGGATGATTGCGCCGGACATATGTGGTTGCAAGAGAACCAGGATGACCCACAGACCCATACGTAATAGAGGCCGGGTGAAATCCCGGAAAGTTTCCCTGTGTTTGCTTTTTAGATCACTTTCTTTTTTGTCCCAGGGTGCTTCCATCTCAGGCTTATATTTCCGCTGCTGTTGTCTCTCATAAAAATAGCTGGAAAGATAGTAGACCACACCGATCTTTGCCAGTTCTGAAGGTTGGAATTGAACTGCGCCGATGACGACCCAGCGTTGAGCTCCCTGACTGGTTACTCCTTTAAAGGCAGTATAAATCAGGAGAGCCGTTATTACGTAATAGGCGATTTCACGCAGGCCGGGACGAAGTAACTGCCGAAAGGGAACAAAAATGGCTATAGCTATCGCTATTATTGAACCTGCAACGCTCATGCGGAGCTGACGTGCCGCAGAAGCTGTAGCATCGGCGACCACCTCCGTTCGCAATGCTTCCGGTAGGTCCTGCAGTGCAGCTTCATCCTCAATAACGTTGATATAGAAACTTGAATTGACAAAGCTTTCGCCGAAACTTGCGCTGAACATCATAATGAAACCAAAGGCCATCAAGCTGATCCAGATAAATAGAAAAGGCAGCGAAACGCGTTTATGGCGGGCAAGATCGTCCGGCCGCAAGCTGACTTCCTCTTCGGCTGTCTCCTCAACTGAATAACCGGGAAATCTTATAAGTTGTTCTTGCACGTCATTCGCCATACACTACTCCCATCAGATAGCGCCATAAATGAACAAGATACCTATAATTCCGAAAATAATTCCTAGCAGATAAAAAACATTTGTTACCTTTTGCTCTGTCCAGCCTCCCAGCTCGAAATGGTGGTGAACCGGAGCCATCCTGAAGATTCTCTTGCCGCCGGTACGACGGTAATACATTCTTTGCATGACAACAGACAGGCCTTCAAAGAAGAAAACAAAACCGGTAATGAATGCCAGATAAGGGGTGCCCATAACTACACAAATTAAAGTAAAACCAATACCTAAAGCCTGAGAACCCGTGTCACCCATGAAGATTCGGGCTGGGTGGCGATTGAAGAATAAAAAGCCTAAACAGCCGGCAACAATAAGTATGGGCAAAAACTGCGATTGATATGGAGCTAAATGGGCAATTACCAAGATACGGGCGATAGCTGTCAGGAAGGTGCAGGCGATAGCCATCAATCCGGACAGGAGGCCGTCCAGGCCGTCAGTTATATTGACCGAATTGCTCATATAAAAAAGAAAAGGTATTAGGATCAGAAAATAAATAAATTGCCAGATACCGGTCAGGACCACTTTCTCCATAGTAAAGGGCATGAGCAAGTATGTGTCACCGGGGCGAAGATAAATAAACCAGGCTGATGCCAGAATAGAGAGCAGACCCAGCATCAGAGTCTTCTGTCTGATGCTCAATCCGCCTTTCGAAACTCTAACTTTTATGTAGTCATCGATAAAGCCCACGATTGAGAACAATAACATAAAGAGAAGTATTATGGAGAAGCTCTGCATACGGGAATAGATCAGGCTCGCTGCCAATCCCATAATAAAGAGAGGCAGGAGAAAAAACAAAGCCCCGAAGGTTGGAGTTCCGCTTTTTGAATAATGGGATTTGGGACCGTCATCACGTACACGCTGGCCGATATTCAACTTCTTCACCAGAGGCATACCTAAAGCTCCGATTAACAGTGTAGCCAGAAACATTAGTAAAGCCCAGATCAGCATGCTTGGACCGTCTAATAATTTAGTACCCAAAAACAGACTCATTATTCAGTCCTCGCTTCTGCGGACAGGAATTTATCCCGCAGGGCCTCCGTTACGCGTTCCAGATGATAGTAGCGCGAGGCTTTAAGTAAGACAAAATCTCCATCCTCAACTTCCTGAAGAATCCGCGGCATCGCATCATCAACAGTCGTGTACCAACCCGCAAAGACATTACGGCCTTCTGACGTCTGTATTAGCTTATCTTTTGTATATTGCGTTTCTGTCCCGATCAGGATGATGCGGTCAAAATTGTTAGCCAAAGCTTGTCTTGCAGCTGTTTCATGAACTCCCTTAGTGTAGCGCCCCAGTTCTCGCATGCCTCCTAAAACCAAAACCCGGCGACGTTCCTCAGCCATGATATCTGCAGCCTCCAAGGCTGAACCATATGACTCAGGAGAGGCATTATATGCATCGTCCATGACGGAAATCGTACCCAAATGCATCAGTTTTTGACGACTGCCGATATTAGCAAACTCCCCGGCTGAGACTGCAGCTTCATTCATGTCCAGCCCCAGTGCATAGGCAACAGCTAAACCGAATAAAGAGGTATTCACATAGTGTTCACCCGAAACAGGCAGGCTTATCTCCCACTGTTCATCCGGTGCTAGGTTGCTGCAGGCAAGAAAAGAAGTACCGTTCTTATCTATAACCAGGTCTTCCCACCAAAATACGGGGCTGCCGTCACGTTCCAGGCGTGAAACATTTTCCTTGCTTGAAACGAACCAGACCGGTACAGCTGGTGACTCACGCACATACCATTCTTCAAGAAGCGGGTCATCACCGTTGAGAAACAGGAGGCCATTATCCTTCATTCCCCTGATGATGGATGTTTTCTCTTCCAGAATGTCACGCATAGTACCCAGATATTCTGCATGCGAAAAACCTATGTTTGTAATTATACTTATATCCGGTCTGGCGATATTGGATAGTTGCTCAATTTCACCAGGCCTGTCCATTGCTACTTCTGTAACCAGTACTTGTGTTTCGGGATCCGTGGATAGAAGAGTATCGGACAATCCGATTTCATTGTTTAAATTGCCTTCCGATTGTTCCGACACCAACTGTGACTGAACCATATTGCAAATCATATTCCGGGTTGTAGTCTTCCCCACACTGCCCGTAACTGCAACGACTGAGCATGACAACATCTTACGATAGCCTGCCGCCAGATCTTGATAAGCCTGCCAGGTATCGTCCACCAGCAATAAATCCGGACCGCCAACATCGCCGGATTCAACATCTCTGATCCACTTTTGAACTAATGGTTCATCTTTTTCAACGACAAGCAGGCCGGCTCCCCGTTTTACTGCTTCTTCCAGAAAGCGATGCCCGTCGAAATGATCTCCCCTCAAGGCTACGTATGCTTCACCGGCTTGCAAAGTACGTGTATCTTTGGAGATACCGCTGTAGAATCTATCAGTATCGTCTTCGTGCCTGGGTTCACGCACAACCGTGCCACCGGTCCACTGCTTCATTTGACTTGGTAAAAACCTGCTCACTTAAATCAATCTCCTAAACCTGAAAAAATCCTGCCCGGCTTATGGCAGAGGATCTGTTTCAAGATCAAGTTCCGGTTCCATTTCAACAAACTCTTCTTCCGAGTTGTCAGGAGGATCGGGATCTGCCACCACTGGAGGAGTATATACGACAGGGCCCCTTTCCTCAACATTCACGTATTCAGAAAAGCTTAATTTAATCACTGTCCCCTTCGGAACCATTACTTTATTATTATTTCCTGCACCATTTGGAGCTCCGGTCACATCGGCACCGGCTTCCTCAGAGGCTGAATTTTTCGGTGACTGATCGACACATAGTCCCTGTATCTCGCCCACAGGCTGTATTACCAGTCCTGATTCAGCTGCCAGCCAAATTGTTTCGTGATAATTCTTAGCTCTAAAGTCAGGTACAGTCACCCATTCTACTTCATTTAGAGCCTCGGGGTAAAGCCAGACGGTTGATCCTTTGCCAACGATGCTCCCTGCTGACGGAAGACTTTGGACCAGTGGCTTGTCCAGATAGAATTGATCAGTCGCGACCGAGGGCGCCAGGCCCAGATCGGATAGCTTTGCTGCTGCTTCTCCCACCGTTAATCCTGCTAAAGAAGGGATTTCTACTGAGTATTTCAGGGCATCCAATTCAGCAGCGCTATACTCCTGCTTTAGCCCCATATAATTTAATACCCGGGCCGAGACACGATTACTGGCGCGGGCAGCAACTATACTGCTGCTTGTTATTCCCGGATCACGGATTACTATTATCGATACTATGCGAGGATCATTGACCGGAGCCACTCCGGCAAAAGAATAAGTAGGTATGCCTTTAAGTTCATCAGTGGAAGTGCCGGTTTTTCCGCCCAGTCTGAAGCCTTCACTGCCGAATGTGTTGTTATTACCCAGATATACTACATCTTCCAGCATGGCCAAAATACGGTTGCTGGTTGCAGCTGAGAATACCTGGTCTCCCTTTTCAACTGCTAATTCATGATAAGTACCATCGCTTGTTGACTCAAAGCCCTTGATCAGCCTTGGTGTATTCATATAACCTCCGTTGGCAACTGCAGCGTAAAAATTCACCAGCTGCAGCGGTGTCACGGTAGATGATTCACCGAAAGTCAGATTTGCAAAGTCAAGTGGCATTGGATCAGCATGGAATATTCCAGAAGCCTCGCCATTCAGATCAATGCCGCTTATGCCCTTAAAACCCAGTTTCTCAATATAGTCATAATATAGATCTATGCCGATTTCATGGCCGAGTCGAACAAAAACAGGATTACAGGAACGGTAAAAGGCTTCACTCAATGTCTCATTTCCGTGCCCTTCTCCTGTGACGCAATACATGGTCCGACCTTGTACAGTAATGGGATCGTCATTGTAAATTACATACTCTCCTGACAGCTCTTCCTCTAAAGCGACAGCAAGGGTAACTGTTTTAAAAGTGGAGCCGGGCTCATAAGAGGCACTGACATTGTAATTGGTCCAGAGATGTTCACTGCGATACTTGGTCCGCTGGTCTTCTTCTAGATTGTCCCAATATTCCTGTTCCAGCCCCAAAGGCAATCCTGTCGGATCATCTGACCTATATGAAGGGATTTGATCCATGGCCAGGATATCTCCCGTATACATGTCCATAATTATGCCTGATATGCCGTTAATCGAACCCGTAGCTGCGGCAATAGAAAGCAGTTCTTCATGCAGGATTGACTGAATACTGCTATCGACAGTTGAGTAGAGAGTCTGACTGGAGCTTCCTTGTTGTTTTATACTGGAAGAAAAGGGTACAGCACCCTGTGTCATATAATTATTTCGTTTCTGATAGACATAGCTTGCAGCTCCTGACAGCAGGTCATTGTAGCTGGCCTCCAGACCAGAAACCCCTTCGAGACCTCCTGCTTCAGCCAGAGTCATTCCCAATACCGGCGAGGCAAGATCAACGTTGTTGTAGATCCGTTTTTCTTCCGCATCAAAGCGAAAACCGCCAACTCCGTTTTCTTTTAACCAGTTTTTCAGCCTTTCCGCTTTGCTTTCAGTCACATAAGAAGCGAGCTGAACATAGGCTACCCGTTCACGCTCGCTTGCCAGCATAACAGCCTCGGATAAAGATAAATTGTTATCGACAGTAATCAATGAACGGACCCGTTCTGCTTTTTCATCCTCCAGACCCAGGGTAGAAATCAGCATATCGGCAATGTCTTCCTGATCAATATTAGGATTGCTTGAACTTACGACTGAAGGAGTCATTCCGACCCGATATACGTAGGAGGATGAGACCAGAGGATAGCCATAGCGATCCAGTATGGAGCCACGCTTGGAGTCATGTTTTGTGACTGAGTGTTGCTGACGGGCAGCCCGCTCGGTCAATTCATTGCTTTGAACAATATGTAACTGATACAGCTGGTGAACAATAAATGTAGCAAAAATGAAGAAGCAAATGCTGACGATAATTAACGGCAACTTACCTACAGACTTAGAGGGAGTCTTCTTAAATCTGCGTAATGATGTAAGTTTGTCTTGACGCCGTGACATAAATTAATTATCAATCTCCGTCTATATTCTATGTCTGATTCAGCTTTCACTAATGTGAACCCCCATCACGGGCGCAAGCTCTCCACGTAGTCCTCTATGGTACCAACGTTCTCCTGGTAGGAAAACAGTCTGCCCGCTGCTAAGCTGCTGTCAGCGGCGGCAGCTGAATTATTTATTGTCATCTTATCTGAGTTATGTCCGTTGACATAAAGTATCTGACTGTTGGCAGCCAATTGAAGGCCCAGATCGCTTTGTGCAATTTCCTTGATGTTCTCAAAATTATATTGCTCAGATAATTTGTTATTCAGGGCGTTGTTAGACATTTCCATCTGCTCTATGCGCTGCTTCATTCCCGCATTGAGAAAGCTCATTTCCGTAATACGCGCATAACGCGTGACTATGAAGGAGACCATTACAGTCATCATTGCAACAACTGTAATAATGGCGATACAGGTACGTACTCTCTCGTGGCTGAGAGCGCGGTAAGTGTTTCTGATTTCGGCTTCTTGCTGCATCTGCCGACGCCGTTTAATACGCTTTGCCTCTTCTTCAGCAAAACGGCGCTCCGGCATTTCCTGTGGTGTCGGCAACCGGTATGCGGAATAGCTCCTCATGTTCCGGGCAAGATTGCCATCTGTATCATATTGACTCATCCAACACCTCCAAATTCGAAAACACGCAACTTGGCGCTGCGTGCGCGACTGTTCTCTTCAACTTCTTCATCCGAGGCCTCAATCACTTTTCGATAAGGTCTCTTCCCGAGAGCTTTCTTGCCACAGACACATATCGGAAATTCTCTGGGGCATTCACAGGGGTCTTCCCATTTGGCAAAAGTCTGCTTTATCAGGCGGTCTTCTAAGGAGTGAAAACTAATAATCACCACACGTCCTCCTGATGACATTAAGACCGGAATTTGCTCCAGGAGTGCCTCTATTTCTTCAAATTCTCTGTTAACGGCAATGCGGATGGCCTGGAAGCTCCGTCGTGCCGGATGTTTTTTTCTTCGTGCAGAGGCCGGTACTGCTTTACTGATTATTTCTGCTAACTGGCCTGTAGTTTCAATCGCCCTCAGCTTTCGCTCTCTTACTATAGCTTTGGCTATTCTTCCGGCATGAGTCTCTTCACCGTACTTACGAAGAATGTACGCCAGATCATCCTCTTTAATCCAAGCCAGGATTTCTGCTGCACTCTCTCCGTCTGACCGGTCCATTCTCATATCAAGCGGTCCGTCCTGATGATATGAAAAGCCTCTGTCCGCCTCATCCAATTGATAAGAGCTGGTTCCTAAATCAGCAAGCAAACCGTCAATATGGCCTTTTTCCTCATCAAACAGATTCAACGAAAGAGAAGAGAATTTGGACGAGCGGACCGAATAGCTCCCTAAGGTATTCAAAGATTCCAACCGTTTCCGCGTCTCTTCTCTCGCGTCTGCATCGCGGTCCATTGCGATGAGCCGACCCTCCGCATTAAGCTGAGACAAAATAGCGGCGCTATGTCCGCCGCCGCCACTCGTTACGTCTACGTATAAGCCACCGGGCTTAAGCGCGAGAGCCTCTATCGTCTCGGCCAGAAGGACCGGACGGTGCCATTTGTTATAGTCCGCGGATGCCATAAGCGGACAAGTCCAGTTCAGACAATGAGTCTGCTTCTGCCTGTTCTCTTTCATAGAACTCTTTAGAGCAAATCTCAACTGAGCTATAAACATCAATGAAGCAGATCTCTTCACCCTTAGAAACAAATACTCTTTCCCATAAATGGTTGGGTATGGAAATACGCCCCTGAACATCCAGTTCACATTCAACCGCTTCACCAATAATTTGGCGGCGGAAAAGGCGTGCTTCTACTTCACTGGTTTGTAATTCGCTGAATTGCTCGAGGATTTTATCAAACTGGGATTTGGTATATACGTTCAGGTAGCCTTTATCCAGACTGACAGTCACGATTAAGACGCCATCAAAGCGCTCACGGATTTTGGACGGCACTATGACACGACCCTTAGAATCAACTACGTGCATGTACCTAGCCACTTTATACCTCCCCCATAATCTTTTTCATATTCTACCACTAAACCCCACTAATATGTCAAGCATAGCCACAAAATGACATAATTCCCCCCACAGTGACAAAATTCTATTACACTTGGACTAGTTTTTGTGAGACAGACAATAAAAGAGGTCTTTCACTTCATTAAATAAAACAAAAAAACCACCTCAAGGAGGCGGTTTTTATAGCCGTGAATTGGAATAAAAGCTAATTAAGCGTACTCAATTTGAAGTCCATGGAAATATTAAGAAGTACACCCAGTAAGACAAAGTTTGCAATCATGGAAGAACCTCCATAGCTGATAAAGGGCAAAGGTATGCCGGTGATCGGCAGGAGGCCGATTGTCATGCCGATGTTTTCAATGTAGTGAAAAGCAATGGATGCAATCAACGCGACCATAACATAGGCACTGGCATATGACTGTTTTTCAATTTGCGATGCCCGCTTTAGAGTATATATGATAAAATACGCAGCTACTATAATAACGAGTGCCGAACCGATCAGACCCAGCTGTTCGGAAATAGCGGGAAAGATGAAATCAGATTCCTTTACCGGAACATTGACATACTGGCCGCTGGTATTGCCTGCGATTCCACCCGATGCAACGGCTGCTATTGACTGGTTGATCTGGTAGGAAGCAGCCTGGTCATGTCCTCTGAAAAAGAAAGTCAGAATACGGTTTTTCTGGTCTCCGCTGAGGAAAAACTGCCAGAGTAACGGCACTGCTACCACCGTAATTCCTGCCAGTGATGCAAAAATATAACGCCACTTGATTCCCCAGACAAAGATTGTGGACAGAAACATGAAGAGAATAACCATGGATGTTCCAAGGTCCACCTCAGTTATAACCAGTAGAAAAGGTATTGCGTAAAGCACAGCTATTTTAGCAAAACCCTTCGTTGCAGAAACCGACCCTTCTTTTATCTGTCCGAAAACCGGCCCTGTCACCAGAGCCACTCCGATTTTCGCTAATTCCGATGGCTGGAAAGAACCTACCAGTGGAACATAAAGCCAGCTGTCTGCTCCTGCGACAGGGCGATAGCCGTCAATTTTAATATAAATCAGTAGAATGATGCTGAGCCCGTAGATCAAAGCACCAATCAAACTCAGAGTCGGTTTTTCAAAAAGACAAATTATGAAAGCGGCCAAAAGTCCGATCAACACTAAGGCGACTTGCTTATAATAGTTATTGGGATAGTCAAAAATAACCGCGCCATAACCGGATTTGAGAACAGTGTTAAGCACAACCAGTCCGATTATAACGAGAACAGCTACAGGCACCAGCATTCTGTAATCGAGAAGCCTGAAAAATCTGTCTACGCGGGAAATTTTGTTATTAGTATTCTTATGCATATTGGGAATGCGGATCAGGCATTCTCCTCCGGGTCTTCATCACTTGAGTTTGCATCGTGCTCTTCCTCAGCTTCAGTTCCTGCACTCTCAATGCTTTCATCCTCTGCGTCATCATCCGCAGCGTCTTCCACCATCGCTACCCGCAAGATTTTTGCTTCCTGCTCATCGCTAAGCGTGATTCCGGCCAGAGCTTTCTTGCGTGAATTGTTGCGCAGAATATTATTCAAAAGCACCAGTAGACCAAAGACTACCATGGCTGCTGACAGCAACTGAGAAATGCGGATGTCCGCTCCTGTGTAAAGTGAATCTGTGCGGATGCCTTCGACAAAGAAACGTACGACCCCGTAAAGAACAAAATAGCCGGCTAATGTGCTCAGAGGTTGTTTGGCGCGACGGCGCACAAAAATCAAAATAACAAAAATCAGGATATTCGCCGCAAATTCATAAAAGAAGGTGGGATGAACCGGCAAGGCAGGATCCAGCCCCACGATGGGATTCGCAAGATCCGGGTTCAGTTGGCTCAAATAACTGGCGGTGCCGTTGCTTATCATGCCCCAGGGCAAGTCAGTATTTGTGCCGAAGGCCTCCTGATTAAAAAAGTTTCCCCAGCGACCGATAGCATGGCCCAGAGGTAAATAGACAGCCAAATAATCAAGGACTTTGGACAAACGAATCCGCTTATGCATTGCCATGAGCCAAATTCCGATAATGGCTCCGATCACTCCGCCGTAAAAAGCCAGACCACCCGAACGCAAGTCAAAAATCTTGCGCCAGTCTGAAGAGAACTGAGACCATTCAAAGGCGACATAATAGAGTCTGGCGCCAATAATTGCTGCAGGAATCAGGATCAGAAAAAAATCAACAATGTCATCACTTTTTAGATCGTGTTTTTTTGCCTGCCTGATTGCTAAAAGCAAAGCCAGCAAAAAAGCCAGCGCTATAAGCAGTCCATACCAATAAATCGCTATCTCACGCCCAAAAAGGCTAAATTGAAAAATTACCCTATTTATTCCCAGATTATTAATACCTAATCCCGGGAAACTCACAGTATAATCCGCAGTACTATTCATAGGCAATCCTCCTGGCGATCATTTTACCATATGCGAACGGTGCCATTTTGACACATTTTCAAGATCCTCTTTCACTGCCCTTATTAAGTCTTCCACTGAATCAAAACGCAGTTCAGGTCTGATTAATGAGAGAAATTCTACTTCGATTATCTCTCCGTATAATGATCCTTCAAAATCATAAAGATATGTTTCAACCCTAAGAGGTGTATCTTCTTCAATGGTGGGAGATACACCCACATTACTGATGGCGTAAAAAGTTCCTGCAGTGCAATGCGCAACAGTGGCATAAACTCCCTTGTGCAGGCGTGCGCGTTTAGGAGGATATGTAAAATTTGCTGTCGGGAAGCCCAGACGCGAACCGATACCACGGCCATGCTCCACCACTCCTCTGAGCTTATATGGCTGTGTCAGCATTGCCGTGACCGCCTCCAGCTCGCCCTGTGCAAGGCAATTTCTGATCCTGGAACTGGAGATCTTCTCTCCACGGTAGAGTACATCACTGCTGACCTTATAAGTCAGATCCGATTTGTTTGCATAGTCAGCCAGAAAATCGATATCACCCTGGGCACCTGCCCCGAAGCGTGCATCTTCTCCTACAACAATAGTCTTGACATTCAGTTTCATTTGCAAGATATCCTGTAAGAATTCAAGTGCACTGATACTTCTGAAATCGTCAGTCATGTCAGCAACAAAGACGTCCTCAATTCCTATTGCCTCCAGTACGGCGTATTTTTCTTCAATCTCAATCAGACGCCGGTTTTCTTCGGGACCAAAAGGAGAAGTGAAAGTAAAAACCGCAGGTCGCAAGGACCTTTGTTCGCAGACAAGCATCAGTTCTTGCAAAATATGCCGATGACCCAGATGCAGTCCATCAAAAACTCCCAGAGCAATACCCCGCTCCTGATCAGATCCTATTAGTTCCAGAGGCTTATATATCTTCATCAATACTACCTTCCCTGAGAAATTCAGCAGAACTGTCTATAAAGACGCGCTTAACCTTTGCCAGCCCCCGGTTTACACCGGCAACTGCAAGCAAAATATTATTATACGTAAATGTGATCGTATCAACTGAAATGTTATCGGGCAAAATTTTTATTTCCTGTCCGTGGGTCAGTTTGACTGCATCGCTGAGCCCAACTGCTTGTGTAGGAAAACCAGCGAATGCCGATAAAGTTGCTTTGACAATCCCTTCATCAATAATTGTCGACAAAAATACTTTTGAATCTCGCTCCAATTTTTCAAAACGATCGAACAAATCAGTTGTTTTCACCGCCTGATCCAAAGTAAAAGGGCCACAGGCAGTGCGTTCAAGCTCTGCAGCATGAGCATAGCAGCCCAATTTTTCACCGATTGAGTCAGCAAGAGATCGGATATAGGTGCCTTTTGAAGTTGAGAAAAGAACATCCAGACACGGCAGTTCAAAACCTTCTCTGTGATAAATGTCCAGGAGTTTGATCGCGTGTACAGTGACTGTGCGCCAGGGACGCTCGACTTCTTTCCCCTGCCGGGCATATTTGTAGAGTGGTTTTCCCGCTACCTTGACTGCTGAATAAAGCGGAGCCTGCTGTTTAATCTCACCAAGGAAAGAGTTCAGCAGCTGCTCAATATAGGAGCGGTCTTCCAGTTTTGAAGCATCGAAATCCTCAGCAACCTGTGCGATTACCTCACCTTCACGGTCCATGGTATCCGTGCTGCTTCCAAGTTGAATCCGACAACGGTATTCTTTGTCATACTCACTCATATACGGTACTGCCGCAGTGGCACGACCGAAAACAACAGGCAAAACCCCTGTAGCAAATGGGTCCAGCGTACCGCAGTGACCAACCCGTTTCATGCCCAAAAGCCGCCGCACTTGCGCGACAACTGCAGCTGAACTTATGTCACTGTCTTTGTTGATGAGAATGATCCCCTGATCGCCTACCATAGTCAATTTACAAACATTGCTCAAGCATTCGTTCCGCCTGAGCTAAAACCTCTGTCTCAGCTTCTTTTAAACTCATGCCCTCGATAGTAAAGCCCGATGCACGAACGTGTCCGCCACCACCGAATAACTGGGCAAATTCTGCTGCATCTAGACAACTGTTGGAACGAACACTGCCATGAATCTCAGTGCAGTCGGGTGATTCGCGCAGCAAGATTGAAACGTCAACTCCGTCTGCTTCGCGCATATCTGAAGAAAGGTAATCCAAGTGATCATCTGTAGCCTTGCGCTTATTCATCATTTCGCGGGGAACTGAAGCGTAGAGAATGCGCCCACCGGCTGCCAGCTTCATCGAAGCCAGCACATCTCCACGTATCTGCAATTGTGTCACAGTGGTTCGCTCAAACAATTCATGGGTCAAAAAAGCAAGATCCACCTTAAACTCTTCGAGCAGCCAGGCTACCTGTCTGAGTGCACGCGGCGTTGTGTTGCTATAGCTGAAACGTCCTGTATCCGTCATCATTCCGGAAATTAGCAAGACGGCGATATCGTCATTAAAAACCTTCTTTGAGGACAATGCTTCGAGAGCTGAAATCAATCGAAAAATCAACTCACAGGTTGAGGATGATCCGGTATAGATAAGTTCATTATCTTTATCCTCTTCATCGCGCACATGATGATCGACAATCGCATGCTGTGAAGCCTGAAGAAATAACTGCTCTCTGTTCTCCAGTCTGTCGGGGGTATTTAGATCAACTGCTATTGCCAGATCAAACTGCCGGTCAGCCACTTCTTCACTATACAAGACAATGGTCTCTACTCCCGGAAGAAACTCCAGTGAAGGGGCTGCTTTCTCATCTGCAACAACCTCCACTTCCGCACCCAGGTCTTGCAGGGCTATTGCTAATGAAAGGGCAGCACCCAGAGCATCAGCGTCAGCCCGGGCATGCGGAAAAACTCCGATATACGATTCTTTCCGACTTTGGTCAAAAAAATAGCCGGCCAAATGACTGATGCTTGTTGCAACTGTGTCTTTGTCTTGATTTAAGCTGCTCATTAATCCCTTATCTCTCAACTTGGATCCCTGTTATCTTCTGAGTCTCCCTGCGGGCCTGCCTGATCATCTGCGAGCGCTTTATTGATCAGTTGATCAATGGCAAAGCCCTCGGCAATAGTACGGTCCTCTATGAAATGAATCTGTGGAGTCAGACGCGAGTTCAGCTTTCGGCCCAGTTCACGGCGAAAAAAGCCGTGAGCTTTGCTCAAGCTAAGGCTAACGGCCTTTCTTTTTTCATCATCTCCTAGCACGCTATAATACACATTTGCATTAGCCAGATCGCCGCTCATGCGCACCTCAATAAAGGACACCCGCGCATCCAGCACGGGATCCTTGACCTTATTACGCAAAGTCTCAGACAAAATGCGTCGCACCTCGTCAGCTGTTTGCATGCTGCGTCTGCTAGACATTCTCAATCTCCTTCATGGTGTAGAACTCAAGCTCATCACCGACTTTGATATCATTAAAGCGTTCCACACCTGCTCCGAATTCATAGCCCTGAGATACTTCGCGCACGTCATCCTTGAAGCGTTTCAGCGAAGCCAGCTCACCATCATAAATAAGCACGCCGTCACGAACCACCCGGACTTTATTGTTGCGGTGCGCTTTGCCTGAAGTCATGTACGAGCCGGCAACAGTGCCAACACCGGTAATCTTAAATATCTCACGAACCTCGGCCTGAGCAGTAACAACCTCTTTATATTCAGGAGCAAGCATGCCCTTCATCGCGTGTTCGATCTCTTCAATCATCTCGTAAATAACACTGTACAACCTGATTTCCACATCAGCTTCCGTTGCCTGACCACGGGCAACTGCAGAAGGTCTGACGTTGAAGCCGACAATAATTGCGTCTGCTGCTTCAGCAAGACGAATATCTGATTCATTGATTCCGCCTGTAGCGCTGTGTATGACATGGACCTGGATCTTGTCGGTGGAAAGCCCTACCAATGACTGGCGAACGGCCTCGACTGACCCCTTAACATCACCTTTGACGATGACATTAAGATCCACCTTGACACCCTCGTCCATTTTGCTGAAGAGAGTCTCGAGTGACATGTGGGAAGATGCGCGCAATCTTGATTCGCGGTCCTCATCCTGACGACGCTCTGCCAGAGCTCTGGCCACTTTCTCATCTTTAACCTGATAGAGAATATCGCCGCCCTCAGGCACTTCAGAGAGACCAAGTATCTCAACCGGCATTGATGGTCCGGCTTCAGTAACCTGTTCTCCACGGTCGTTACGCATCATTCTGACATGGCCCATATTAGACCCGACCACAATCGCATCTCCGGTATGCAAGGTACCGCGCTGGATTAACACGGTCGCCACCGGGCCTCTGCCGGCATCAAGCTCTGCTTCAATTACCGTGCCTTTAGCCTGACGGTGTGGATTGGCCTTCAGTTCCATAATGTCAGCTGTAATTAGGATCGTCTCCAGCAACTCATCCATGTTTTCGCCGGTTAGCGCGGAAACAGGAACAATACTGTTTTCTCCGCCCCAGTCAGCATCCATAATATTGTGCTGGGCCAGTTCTGTTTTGACACGATCTATATTTGCCTGTGGTCGGTCGATTTTGTTGATCGCCACAATTATTTCAGTATTTGCAGCACGTGCGTGGTTGATAGCTTCTATGGTCTGTGGCATGACGCCGTCATCGGCGGCAACCACCAGGACAGCAATATCAGTTACCAGAGCACCCCGTGCACGCATGGTTGTGAAAGCCTCATGTCCCGGAGTATCCAGGAATGTGATCTTGCGGTCATGTAACTCCACAGTGTATGCGCCTATGTGCTGGGTTATGCCTCCGGCTTCACCCGTAGTAACAGTCGTATTTCTGATGTAGTCCAGAATCGACGTCTTGCCATGGTCGACGTGGCCCATGACCACCACAACCGGCGGTCTGGCTTCCAGATCCTCTTCCTTGTCGGGAGTGTCATCAAAGAGAATATCCTCTTCTGAAACTACGACTAATTTTTCCGTTTCAACATTAAATTCACCCGCAATAATTGTTGCAGTGTCAAAGTCAACTTCCTGGTTGATGGTGGCCATCACACCAAGTTCCATCAATTTCATAATGACATCAGCTGTGGTTTTCTTTAAAGCTTCTGCCAATTCCTTAACGGTCAGACTTTCAGGCAAGATAACCTTTTGAACCTGGGCAGCTCTGCGCTCTCTTTCAGCCTTGGCCTCAAGACGTTGTTTACGCTCAAGTTCCAGAGCCTCCTGTCGCTCGCGCTGCTTATCGCGTTCACGGTCTGCACGATGCTTGTCCCGATCTTGCTGTTTTTGTCTTTGCGCATATGTTTTGCGGGAAATATCTTTCTCGATCACTTCCGGCTTGGCTGCTTCTACAACCGGCCGCTGCTGTGTAACTCGGCCACGATCGGGAGCAGTTCTGGCTGCAGGTCCGGAATCCGTTCTTCCGGCAGGCTGCCTTGACCTGTCACCGGCGCGTCTGTCCTGCTGCTGACTACGGTCTGCTTGCGGCGCGCTGCGTCCACGTTGGGGCTGACGATAATCTGCCGGCGGTGATTGGCGACGATCTGCCACGGGACGGTCAGCATCTTTGCCGACATAGCTGCCTTGCTGCGGTCTGACTCTGGGTTTAGCCGGGGGTGTTTCCGCTTCTTTTCTTCTCGGCGGAGTTGGAGTTTTCACTTCAACTTCCTTAACTTGTTGCGTTAGCGGGCGTGATAATTCTGCAACGCGCGCTGCCTCTTCATAATGCTTCACCTCTTTGGCGTCCTCCAAAGTTTGAGTTTTTTCAGCAGTAGTTTTTGCGGCCGCAACTTCTTTCTTTGCTGCAGGCTTCTCTGCTTTTTTGACTATCTTTTCAGCAACTGTTTTCTCTTCTTTTTTGCTCACTACGGGAGCCTTTTTCTCTGCAGGCTCTTTTGCCTTTTTCGCCGGTGCGGTAATTTCGGCAGAAGTCTCAATTACAGGGTCAACAGCTTTCTCAGCCACCTTTTTGCGAGCAGCCGGCTTGGCAGCAACCTGCTCAACACTGTCTTCTTCGGCCTTGACCGTCTTAGGTGCAGGTTTTTTCTTTGTCTTGGCTTTTTCAACACTGCTGTCAGAAACAGTTTTTGCCGGAGCAATTTTGTCTGCCTTGACAGAATCTGTCTCAGCTACAGCTTTCTTCACCGGCTCAGGAATCTCCTCTTTAGCGGCGATCACCTCGGCAGGTTCAGTCGCAGCCGCATCTGTCTTGGATTCGTCTATAGTATCAGCAGTCTTCTTTTTGCTCTTTTTAACGACTTTAATCACACTGGTAATACTTTTTCCGGAAATTCCCTTCATTTCGATAGTCGATCCGGGACCGTCCAGGGTTTTTAATTCGAGGGCAGGATCAATTGAAGCAGCTGGAATTATCTCCTCTTCTTTTGCGGGAGTTTCTTCAATTTCTTCTTCCGGTGGTAGTTCCACCTCTTGTTGCAACTGTTGGCGCAGAGCCTCTTCTTCAGTCATAAAACCGGCTCTGAGTCCAGAATCTGCTTCTTCTCTTCTAACCATATATATCTAACCTCCCTCTTCGCTTAACACGGCTTTATCTACCGCATTTCGAATGGTGTGTTCTAATGTTCCTTCTTTTACGGCAATTGCCGCACACGAGCTCATTCCCTGACTTGCTCCCAGTTCTTCCCTGCTGTGTGGCAATTCTCTTATTTGGACCTTGTCCGACAGTTTACTTAATCCGATTATCTTTTTGCGGGATGAGGCACCGAGGTCATCGGACAAAAATATTGTTCCCCGAAAATTCTTCTTCAGTGCGATTTCGATACGATCTATGCCCAGAATTACTTCATTGGCACGTCGCGCAAGTCCCATCATACGCAGATAATAGTTCAAACAAGTTCCTTTCTTTCGATATCTTCCAGTTTAATCAGTTTCTCAAGTTCCTGCAGGATTTCTTCCGGCACCTGCCGGCGCAGGGATCGTTGCAGTGAGCGATGCTTTAAAGCAAGCTGATAACAGCTGTAGCAATTACATATATATGCACTGCGACCCTGCATGTGAGGCCCGGGATTAATTCCCATGCGACCGTCAGCTGCGGATACGATACGCAAAAAACTTGTTTGATCGCCTTTCCTGCGGCAGGCTACACACATTCTTTGCTGTTTCGCGCGCATTATAGCACCTCGGTCCTGCTTCGTCTTATTCTTCCTCTTCGTCTGTGGCTTCAGCTTCTTCGCTCTCAAAAGCTGCTGCATCATCAGACATAACATCTATAGTTTGCTCAAGGTTGTCAAAGAAATCGATAGCTTCGCGCTCATCTGCAGGTCCTGTTGCATCCACCTGCAGGAGCTCATCGTCCATCTCATCATAATCTTCTTCATTAAATACAGCATCGTCAGAATCGAAGCGCTCAGCTTCGTCAGCTGCGACCGCCTCATCAAATCCGGGCAGCCAGGCCGCTTCGATCATCTCCCGATACTGCGATTCGCTCTTAATGTCTATTTTCCAGCCTGTCAGCTTTGCAGCAAGCCGGGCGTTTTGCCCTTCTTTACCGATCGCCAGTGAAAGCTGATGATCGGCCACAATAACACGGGCGCTCCTGTCTTCTTCTTCAAGTATGACACGAACCACCTTGGCCGGAGACAGTGAGTTGCTGATGAAAACCTGAACATCAGGGTCCCAGGCAATTATATCAATTTTCTCACCATTCAATTCATCTATTACAGCTTGCACTCTCAGACCACGCTGCCCGACACAGGCACCGACCGGGTCGACATTAGGATCGTTGCTGATGACCGCCATCTTCGTGCGGGAACCGGCTTCTCTGGCAATGCTGATAATCTCAACGACACCGGTGCCTATTTCCGGAGATTCCTGTTCAAAAATGCGCCGCACCAGATCAGGATGGCTGCGTGAAACGATAATAATCGGACGATTGCGACGCTCGTCAACCTTGAGGATATAAAAACGCATCCTCTGGTTGAAGCGGTAATTGTCCAGCTTTGACTGCTGGCTGTATGGCAATACAGCTTCAGCACGGTCTATATCTACAGTTACTTCACTGCGGTCTTTGCGCTGGACCACTCCGGTAGCCAAGCCACCCACACGGTCGGAGAATTCATCATGAATACGCTCTTTTTCAGCCTGAGAAAGGCGTTGGTTTATTACACTCTTTGCGGTCTGGGCAGCCAGACGGCCGAAATCTGCAGGATCTACCTCTTTGACCAGCTGATCACCGGGCTCCAGTTCATCAGATAGGGCCAGTGCCTCTTCCAATGAAATCTCTGAGTTGGGATCTTCAACTTTCTCGACTACGGTAATAGGCTGATATACTCGCATCTCGCCTGTTTCTCTGTCGATATGCGCTGTAATGCCGTCATCGCGCTCCTCATCCCCATCATCGTCTGCCCGTTCAGCACGATCCTTGTCCTTGATGCGAATAACAAACTCACGACGGTATGCAGCGACCAGCGCTTCCTCGATCGCCTCCAGGAGCGTTTCAGTTTCAATGCCACGCTCTTTCTGCAGTGATTTCAGGGCATCAATAAATTCCCGGTTCATATTTTCTCCTTTATCCTATCCTGCAAAATGCAAGTCAATTCTTTAAAAAACTACTTCGCGTTTAATATGCGCTATTTGCTTCAGGGGAAACATGATTTCTTCCCCGTCACGCTCAATGCCGACCTTATCTTCTGAAAAAGTCAGTGGACCGACAAATACTTTTTCTCCATCAACGGCAGCGTAAAGTTTCACGCTGACTATTTCGCCTTCATACCTGATAAAATCAGCCATATCCTTCAGCGGGCGGTCCAGCCCCGGTGATGAGACTTCGAAGGCATCATAATGGTCTATCTTCAAATCAAATTCGATCATCGGATCCGCCAGCTCGCTCAATTCTGCCAGCTGTTCAAGGTTAACCCCGCCTTTACGATCAGCAATCAGACGTAAAATCGAGCGGTTACCCGCTCGTTCTGTCTCAACATCTAACAGCTCAAGACCAAGCGACTCCGCCACAGGCGATATTCTTTCCATAATCTTCTCTTTTTCAGATAAAGTTTTCATGAAAATATCTCTCCTACAAACGAAAGAGCGGGACCCCCGCTCTTTCTACGTACCAAAAGTATCATATGTATTATAGTCCGCTTTGCGCCTAAGGTCAAGTGGCCGCGGCTTCTCACACACTATCGCCGCATAAAAGATTTTTGCGGAAAGTCCTATGTTTTTTCAAAGCTCTGAAGTAGAATGATACTATGTTCAAGGGCAGAAAGAAAGGAGAATAAAATGATTGATTTAATAGTAGGAGCTAAGGGCTCAGGAAAGACCCCGCTCATGCTGCAGGAAATTGAAAATGAAGCTCGCAACGAAAATTCTAATGTGGTTTTTATTAAACACGGTCGGCGTCTTGACCTGGTACTTCCTCACTCAATCCGTCTTATCGATATAACTGAATACCCTGTGAGAGGCTATGCAGAGTTGATTGCCTTCCTGGCCGGTCTTAGTGCGAAAGATTACGACATTACACATATATATATTGACAGCATTTTCAAAGTAGTTGGCGACGATAACCCACAGCATCTCGTCACATTTGTTAAAAACCTGGCCGCGTTCGCCCCCAAGGTTGACAGCAATATTACCATCGCCGTAAGCTGTGACCCTGACGAAATACCAGCCGAAATACAACAGTTTGTGCGTGATATCAAGTGAGGAGTTAATTATGTGGAAAGAGTTTAAAGAGTTTATTGCCCAGGGAAGTGTTATGGACGCAGCCATAGGATTTGTTCTGGGTCTGGCTTTCAAAGCCATTATCGACAGCATTGTGAATGGCCTGCTCATGCCGATCGTCGGCTATCTGACTGCAGGCATTGATTTCTCAAGCCTGAAAATAGTATTAAAAGAAGCCACGGATGTTGCTGAAGAAGTAGCCATCACCTATGGACAGATAATTGAAGCAGTTATCAGTTTTGTTCTGATCGCCTTCTTCCTTTTCCTGGTTGTTAAGGGTCTCAATAACATGCGTAAAAAACGCGAAGCCATGATGGCGGCGGAAGCCGAGTCTGAAGAAGCCGAAGAAGAAGCTCAGACCGAACTGGAACTCTTGCAAGAGATTCGCGACCTGATGAAAGCAGAGCAGGAAAGCAGATAATAATAGAACTTTAATTCTTTTCAAAAAAGCCAGCGCAACCGCGCCGGCTTTTTGCATTGTATAGAATCGTGTGGGATACACTCGATGCAGGCTTTATTCTATGCATCATCCTTCACGAAGAGGGCACGCAGACGGCTGAGGAAGTCACCTTCTATTTCCGGTTCAAAACTTGAACCGTTGTTATCAACCGGCACGCGGATAGCTTCAGTCATCAGAACAAACTGCACGCTCGCCACATTCTTATTCTCTTCTGAAACAAAAGAACGCGGTTCAAAGTCCATGTCGGTAAAGTCTGCAATTGCCTTTTCCATCTGCTCGAGGAAGTCATCCTCGAGGTTGGCGGTTTCCTCTTTAAGTTCATTTGTTCCGTCGGCGTAGCTGGAGAAACCGTCTGCAAACTGGGCAAGCCCTTCGCTGTTGAATTTGGTCAGGCCCTTGTTAAGTGAGGAAACACCCTCAGTATAAGAGTCGACACCTTGCTTATATTCAGCTGCACCGGCTGAAAAGAGGTTAAGGCCGGCTGTCAGGCCTGCAGATCCGCCGTCCAGTTCTGTAAGACCGGCCTGCAGCTGACTTGCCCCGGCGAGTAAGCCTGCCTGTTCGGGCGTTCCGTCAAAAACCGGCAACAATTGTGCCACCCCATCGGTGTACTCGGTCAGGCCTGAGTCAAAGGCCGAATATTCATTGGCCAGGAACTCAATTCCTGTTTTAAGATCGGAGAGCCCCGACATCAGCTCAGGCAGGTTTCCCTCCATGGCAGCCAGCCCTTTAAGCTGATTTACAAGGAGCGTGAGTCCACTGTGAATATCTCCATAATTTGCAGATAGTTCTGTTATGCCGGCAGCTAAGGGCAGCAGTTGCCCTACTCCCCCTACCATGAACGGAAATCCTGTCAAAGGGTTGTTAAGTTCAGCGAATGCAAGTTGCAAGCCTTGTATTACGTCACTGTATGTTGCAGCCATTGTTGTAAGTCCGGTTAATTCAGGGATCAGTGCAGCTTGTGCATTCGAAGGTACATCGAGGCTGGTAAGGTATGCTTGCCAAGCAGCTTGGTCGCGGATTGGTATCCCGGTTTCCTGCAGAGAGGGGATTTTATCCAAGTCCGTCTTCATATCTGCCAAAGATGTCTGGAACGACTGCATCCCCAAATACAGGTCACTGATACTTGCAGTGCCTTTTGCAATTTCCTCCAGACTTGCTTTGACTGTTTCCGATCCTCCCAGCAATTGATCCAACCGGGCTATTTGCTCCTCACTGAACATATCGAAATTGATCTCGCCCAGAACAGGATCGTCACTTATCCCCTGCGCTATCTGCTGGAGAGCTCCCAAAATTTCTCCCGACCCCTTACTGAGTGCTGCGCCATTTTCTGACAACAGAGCGACACCTCCACGTAGCTGACTTAATCCGGATGTAAATCCGTCCATGCCGTTCTTTATCGATGTGACGCCTCCGGTATACTCTGCTACCCCCTGACCCAGCTGAGCAGATGCACTCTCCAGGCCACCTGCACCTTCAGACAACTGCGAGCCGTTTCCCGCCAGGGTCGCACTGCCGTTTTCAATCTCGGCAAAACCTTCCTGCAGCTGTGCGATAGCGGCTTCCAGTTCTTCAGCACCATCGGCCAGTTGCTTGATACCATCCGACAATTCAGTCAAACCCTCCGTCTCATCGGAGAGTTCACCTGTATCAAAATCAAAATCAAAATTAAGACCTATGCCTGCAAAAGTGATGGCATCCATCTCAAAATTATCGACTTGGAGACGGAGAAAGAGGTCTGCTTCCTGACCGGGCAGCACAATCCAGCTGACCAGCCGGTCTTCACCGCTGATGGCAACTGTCGCACTGTCATTAGTTTCCAGCAATCGCGCTTTGTTTGGGTTTAAGCTGGCTGAAACCTGCATAGCATAGTTGTCAAAAAAGAAGGAGTCCACCGCCGGATTCGCCTTGATCGCAACATTGATTAAAAGCTCTCCTCCGGCCCCTGCTGCCTGGGCAGCGGTGATTTTCTCTCCATCCAGCTCATAAGTAATATCAATGAGCCAGGGCAGGTCAGTCGATGCAAGATTACCCTGATAATAATAACTGCCGGCTGTTGCCTGAAGCTTAACTACGCCGGAGTCCAGCTGAGGCGCATTTTCTCCGGTCAACTGCAAAACATTGCTGTAGTTGCCATAGTCATTGAAGCTCTGCATTTCAGACAATTCATAATGATTGACGACATAAATGCTCTGGCTGCTGCCGTCAGCAGCCAACTTGCCATAGATAACCTCACGCTTGAGAGGCTTCCCTTCAGGACTGCTGATGGACAAATAGTTGCTGGCAGCCCTTCCTGAAAAAGACGGCATGAATGAAAAGAATAAAGCCATTGTCAGCAATATAGCTGTAACGCGGATTGCTTTTCCGATGCGCTTTTTGTTCGTATTTTTGATTGTTTTCTTAACTCTGTTCATTGTGAGTCAACTCCTGTGTATCTTTTCTATGTATAAGACGATCAGGCATAAAGTTTGCCCTCATCGTAGTTTTTTCAACAAAGCGGTCAAAAATTCTCAACAAATTCGGCAAGAGGAATATGACCATGAATAAGGACAGCAGGGCGCCTCGTCCCAGGACCAGACCTAATTCACTGACAACAGTTATAGATGAGACTGCTGCCAATACAAATCCGGCTGCTGCCAGAATAAATGCCGGTGCCATCAGTGAAGCCGCTGTGTCTGTAATCGATTTTCGCGAAGCTTCTTTTCTTCCCATAATTTGTCGATTGTCCATATAGTGTTGGGTAAGCAATATTCCATAGTCGACAGTAGCGCCCAGCTGTACCGTGCTGACAATAAGATATCCGATATAGTTTAAATCCGTGCCGTTAAAATAGGGAATGGCCAGATTGATCCAGATAGAAATCTCTATGGTCAGAACCAGCAAAATGGGCAAAAACAAGGAGCGGAAAGCAATAGCTATTACTACAGCTACAGCTAGGATAGCCAGGCCGTTAACAATTAGATTATCTTCCTTAATCGTATCCCTCATGTCGGTCATGATGAAGTTTTCACCTACAAGATGAACTTCCTCGCCTTCATTATAAATCTCTTCACTCAGCTCTCGGATGTGTTCCGCCAGCGCGAAGGTCTCGGGGCTTTCTGCAGGTGAATTGGAAACAACGATCATGCGGCTATAGTCATCGGTTAAGAGCTGACTCGTCAATTCCTCAGAAATAATATCAGGAGGTATGGCGGCACTGCTCATACTTATAAAGCTGGTCACCGACTTGATTTCAGGCAGCTCTTCCAGCTTCTCAATAAAAACCTCTTCTTTCGCCGGCTTATCCCTGGGAACGAGCATGGCCATTTGCATATTGTTGCCGAATTTATCATTCACTATTTCTATATCTCTGGCAGCACGTGATCCTTCACCATAGCCACCCATGCCATAGAGGAAATTATTAGCTCGCTGCCCTAAAAAGACAGGAACAATAATCAGTGCGACGATAATCAGGATAGGAATCGCCAGTTTCGTTACAACCTTGGCCATCCCTCTGAAAGAAGGTAAAAGTGACCTGTGTGTTGTCTTTTCGATAATCCTGTCTGTCAGCATGATCAGGGCAGGCAAGAGTGCAAATACCGTAATCAGACTGAAGACAACACCTTTGGCTAAAACCAGGCCCATGTCAGGCCCAAGCTTGAAGCGCATGAAAACCAGAGCCAGAAAACCGAATAATGTCGTTGCTGCAGAAGATGATACAGGCTGAAAGCTTTTCTTCATTGATTTTTTAACGGCAACATCCAGGGGATCGCCTTCAGCTTTGTATTCATTAGTGCGGTGCAAAAAGAAGATGGCATAATCCATCGTCACGGCCAGCTGCAGTATAGCTGCCACAGATTGGGTTATGAAGGAAACCTCTGAAAAGATGATATTTGTCCCCAGATTGAGCAAGACACCCACGAAAATCACCAGCATGAACAAAATGGGTTCAAGCCAGGAATTGGTAGCAATAATCAGGATAACAAGAGCTATCGGCACTGCAAAAAGCATGATTCTTGTTACTTCTGACTGAGTTGCCAGCTGAGCTTCCGCCAGCTCGACAATCTGTCCACTAATGGCCCCGTCTTCTCCGGCTGCTTCTCTGAGACTAACTAAAGATTCAGCAGCATTATCTTTGTCAGCAGTAACCTGATACAAAGCGACCGAGTCCTTATAAAAGCTCTCAACTGTTGCCTGATCCTGCAGGTCCAAGGGGACCGCAAGATCCAGCTGATCATCCAGCCACAGGACCCCGCTTACAGAATCAAGGTCCAACAATTTCTCCTTGAAAGCAAGGGCTTCTGATACCGTCATGTTCGGCATGGCTACCTCTACATTTGGTAGAGCCTCACCGAATTCCTCCTGCATCTTTTCCAACGCTACTGTTGAATCAGCCTCTTCCGGAATATAGGAAGAAAGGTCGAAGTTGGTTTTCACGCCGGTTGACAGAAAAATAGATACTGCTACCATAAGGGCAAAAATAATTGTCACCAGTTTGTGGTGTTTGACAATGCCATTAATGATCTTGTCACCTAACATCTAATCCTCCATTTGTTTTGCGGTTATCGAAAGTAATAGACTAATTTGCTTATGCAAACCAGTATATATAGTCATTATTTTGATTGCCATGCACAATATATCGATAAGTGTCGATTATTCGACACTTATCGATATTAATGTTCGGATTATGCTAAAATGTTCGTAATTATTTTGAATTTGGAGGAAAGATCATGGCTAAAAAAACGAAAGACTCTCATGCTGATCCTGACTTCATCATCTCCTTTGTAGCCAGTCCTGAAAAAGGCGACCGCCGCAGCCGGCGCACTGATATGCTCCTGCAAGAAAGCTTGGTAGACCTGCTTCAGAAAAAAAACTTGCGTGACATTACTGTGAGTGAACTGACAGAACATGCGGACTTAAGCAGAACCACCTTTTATTTGCATTATGACAATATCGACCAGCTTTATAATCAACTGGAAGAGAATCTTTACCGGCAGTTTGTCAAAATACTGTCTGTCAGCACCGACAATTCTCACCCCATCCAGCATGTCGTAGCCACAGCGGACGGCCAACCGAAAATTCCGATCATAGCCACTGTCTGCCGCGCAATTGAAGGTAACCCCCTGCTGGCGGCAACAATTATTAACAACCCCAACGGCCAGCTTTTGCAGCGCATCTATACTGCAGGTTACGACAGTCTGATCGAAAACGTGCTTGATGTCTACCCGGACATAGCCAAATACAAAATAGATTACTACTACGCCTTCATCGTCCATGGGATAGTCGGCATGATTGAAACCTGGCTGTTGCGCAATCAGGAAGAAGACGTTGAGGAGATCATCGAACTCTTAACCGAATACACCTTGATGCATCTGCAGTACTTTGTTGAATGAATCAGCCTCGATAATTAATAAAAAGCTTTAAATTAATGTCTTTTGAACATCTTCTGCAAGGTCAGGATAATGTTAGAATTGTGAAGTGACGTAATTCATACATTCATGACTGAATTATCGTAGATCATAGTATATGCGAGGAGGCATACTTATGAAGAGGAGAACACTAGTCATCCTTGTCGCAGCGCTGGCCTCATTAGTCAGCATTCCTGTCGGAAATTCAGATTTCCGCATTACTCTGGGCATCATTGTCATGGTTGCAGGAATTAAGCTGTTCCGTTTTGACAAGGTTATCGGCTTCTCATTTTGGACCGGACTGGCAGTTTGTATGGCACGTATCGCCTATGCGGCTATCATAGGTATAAGCATCAGTCCGCTTTTAGTCGGATCTTACTTTCTAGAGATATTCTTTTATATCGGTTACGGCATAATTTATCATTTTGCAATTGCCAACATCCGCACCCGCTATCCGGTTCCCCTTGTGGTCTCCCTCGTTCTTTGTGACTTCGGTGGAAACTCTCTGGAATATCTGATGCGGTTCTTTTATGCCTCAGAGGTCTGGAGCGATACCTCCCTGCTGACTCTGTTACTGGCGGCCCTAACCCGCTCTGTTGTCATCATTCTTGTGGTTTGGCTTCTACAGCGTTTTGGACCAAAGTCAATCCGCACTGAGGAGGTAATCGCATCATGAACTTCACAGATATAGTCAAGGTCATCAGTGACTTCCTCTGGAACTATATTTTACTTTTCGCCCTGCTCGGTGTCGGTATTTTTCTGAGCTTTAAACTGAAATTCCCTCAGGTGACCAAACTCTGGGCTAGTGTTAAGAAATTGATTCAGGATATCCGGAATAAGGTGGAGGTAGCTGAGGGTTCCATGACTCCCCTTCAATCTCTGGCAACTGCAGTTGCAGCCCAGGTCGGCACAGGTAATATTGTCGGTGTAGCTACAGCTATAGCAGCCGGCGGTCCCGGAGCGGCTTTCTGGATGATTGTGTCAGCATTCTTCGGCATGTCAACCATATTTTCTGAAGCCGTCCTTGCTCAATTTTACCGCGAAAGCAAAGATGGCCAACTCGTTGGCGGACCCGCCTACTATATTAAAAACGGGCTGAAATCCAAAGCTTTGTCTGTCATTTTTGCAATACTTTGTATTGTCGCTTTAGGCATTGTCGGAGTCATGGTGCAGTCCAACTCGATTGTCAGCTCTCTGAATGAGGCTGTCGGCTTGTCCAAACCATTTATTACCATCGGTTTGGCAGCCATAGTCGGTGTCATACTAATCGGTGGCATGCAACGGATCGCCAAATTTTCGGAAAAGGTCGTACCTGTGATGGCCTTCGCTTATATACTCGGCAGCATCGTGATTATTCTGATGAATCTAGGCAGCTTTCTGCCCACCTTAAAACTGATCTTTGTCGGAGCTTTCACACCCCAGGCGATTGGAGGCGGCGTCTTAGGTATTACTGTCCAGGAGGCTGCCCGTTTCGGTCTGGCCCGGGGACTCTTTTCTAACGAAGCCGGTATGGGCTCGACACCGCACTCTCACGCTGTTGCGCAAAACGATCATCCTGCAGACCAGGGCTTCATTGCCATGATTGGAGTCTTCATTTCAACTTTCCTGATTTGCATGTCCACAGTCATGGTTAACATGGTCTCAGGCAGTTACAATATGACAATCCCAGCCAGCGAAATGAGCAAGGATGCAACGCTCATGACCCAGCAGGGCTTCGTCAATGGCTTCGGCACCTTCGGCGGCATTTTCCTGTCCTTGTCCTTGTCTGCCTTTGCCCTGACAACAATAGTCGGTTGGTATTTCTTTGCTGAATCAAACGTAAAATTTCTGGCAGGTAATAAGAAGTTCCTGATCTCGGGATTCAAAGCTGTCGCGATAGCCTTTCTGGTAATCGGGCCCCTGCTCGACCCCGACCTGATCTGGAATCTGGCTGACCTATTTATGGGAGCGATGGCGCTACCCAACATAATTGCACTCTTTGCCCTGTCCGGTATGTCCAAACGCATTTTAGACCACTATGACCAGTATAAAAAGACCGGCAAGTTAGTTCCTCTGGATAAGTGTGAAATTTCGAGGAAAACTGTTGAGATTTCAAATGAATAAATAAGGAATGTGGACAAATTTGGGAACAAAACCATCAAAGATAACGAATATATAAAAAAACAAAAGCCCTGTGATGCAGACACCGCAG